>JACCDL010975765.1_pt1 | contig 19607 bp, 26 predicted proteins | sample 7441931 | NCBI WGS metagenome assembly JACCDL01 (sample SAMN15323437, study PRJNA562643) | freshwater metagenome | isolation source: river surface water | place: USA:Blue River Watershed | collected 2017-08-16 | reverse complement strand
GACTAGACAATTTCTCAGCCAAATGTCATTATTTGACTTGAAGGACAGGTTGGTAGATCACGGTGACTTACTGAGCGAGTTAAAGCGAGTTCAGGAAGGGATGTTAGGTGGCTTTGAGCGTGAGCTCACAACACCTAACACACTCTTAATCACCGGGTCGGGGGTTCGAGTCCCTCACCACCCACTTACGAAAGTAAGCCCGAGATTTACCCAAAATAGCCTCATCCGCTGGATCCCTTAATCCTCACTGTTTATTCACTGTGAAGCTCTGTTTCGCAAGGACATCGCAAATCCAACTTGTTAACATCCTATGTGTGGCCTTATGTCTAAACCCTCAATGTCAAAAAAGGGTTGCATCTAAAAGCAGTAGTTGCGTGCATTGTGGCGGAACTGAGATCTCAGAGTTCAATAGCTACACGAAGTCAGAAGCACTGGCCGATGAGATTAGTATCGAGAATTTTCACAAAGTTGCAAAGAGCACCCAGCCATTCATTGAACGCACCATCATCAATGAGGGAACCAAAGTTTCATTCAGATCAAAGTTGATTGTGCGCTTTCAATACTTTGTGCGAAAAGCTTTCAAGCGAGGTCATTAACTTAATTGCCTTCGTAAGCCTTTTTCATAACCGCTAAATCAATCTTCTTCATCCCAAGCATCGCTTGAGTTGCACGTTGAGAACCTTCAGCATCTGGGCCACCTAAGTACAGACCCATTTCAGGTGCGATTACCTGCCAAGAGACTCCAAACTTATCTTTCAACCATCCGCACTGGCTTTCTTGTCCACCATCTGCGATCAGGATCTCCCAGTACTTATCGATTTCATTTTGATCTACGCATGGAATCTGGAATGAAACCGCCTCGCTATGCGGGAACTGAGGCCCACCGTTTAGGCCTATGAATGGGCGTCCAAAAATTGTGAAGTTTACGATGATCTCTTCGCCCTGCTTGTTTCCAGGGGTATCGGTTGGCGCAATCCAGTTATCTTGCACGGAACTGTTAGGAAAGATGCTTGCATAGAAATTCGCAGCCTCGCGAGCACGACCGTTAAACCAAAGGCATGTAGTTAAATCCATGACCTAAGCGTAACTGAATCCTGAGAAATTACCTTGAATTATTGCGAAAGAGGTAATTGAGCATGAAAGGTGATGGGGGAAATAAATTAAATGTTGCCGCTCCATTAGTTGGCACTTACCGTTACCTTACCTATTCGATTCATAAGGAGAGTTATGAAGCTACGTAGCACTATCGCAGTTGCAATTTCCTCATTGATGCTCGTTGCGCTTCCAAATGCAGCGGTTGCAGATTCAGCAAAACCAGGGCAAAGCATGACTCACATCAAAAGCGCTGCAGGTGTTGCCTCAACCCTTGAAGCAGCAGGCGTCATTCTTTATGTGCAAGGTGGCGCTACATCAGCGCTTATTGGCGAAGATTTGAGCTCTGCTACGAGTCAAGTTGTATTCCATATTCCCGTAACCGCAAACAAAGCCGGCGTTCAACATGTTGGAAGCAATATTATTTTCTTTAACACTACGAATAATCAGAAGCTCACGCTTCGCAATCCAGTAATTGATTTAGCCAAGGGTGTCGTTTCTGCAACTGTTCCTCAAGCAGGAAACGCAAAGGTGGATGTTCTAACAATTACAAATGCATCCCAGGCAAAGCCAAAGGTTACAAATGACAAGAAGGCTAAGCAGCGCACAACCGCTTATGCAGGCGCGACATTGGTACTTGCTCCAGGTATTGCAGCAACTATCGCATCGGTTCTAGGTTTGCCAGAAGGCTCTTTGCCTGAAGGTTTAGCTTTTGGAACTGCTGATGTGACCCTTTACTCCAAGCTGAAGTAAGGATTCAAAATGGAATCAATCTCGCGTCGTTCACTCTTTGCAGGTGCGTGTGCAGTTGTCGCATTAGGCGGATCTGAAGTTCCTGCTGCGGCAAATGCAGTTGTGAAGAAACTTCCTGGCGGCAAGCTCTCCGTGAAGCTAGCGGACCTGCCTGCGCTATCTGCAGTCGGAGGTGCGATGCGGATTGGTTCCATCAAGGGTGTACCTGTTGGAATCGCTCGTGTTGGAACAAACAAGTACACAGCATTTAATCTGCGCTGTCCGCACCAAGGAATCACAGTAACCAAAACGGAAAGTGGCTGGATGTGCAAAGCGCACAATTCAGAGTTCGAAAATGATGGTGATTTGCTTTTGGGCCCTGCTACGACTGGTTTGATCAAGGTACCGATCAAGGTGAGCCGTGGGGTTGCAACAATTGGTTAAGGGCTATGGTGTGAATATGAAAAGAGTCTTTGCAGTGGTTATTGCTGCGTTTGTTTTGACCGGGTGTGCCTCTACCCCAACGGCAAACTCGGAGTTCAGTGCCGCTGATATTTCCTTTGCCGAAGAAATGATCCCTCATCACGAACAAGCTGTTTTGATGTCTGATATCGCTTTAACTAATTCCACGAGTGATGAGATCCTGGCTCTAGCTCGAGACATTAAAGCTGCACAAGCACCTGAGATTGAAACCATGGGTGGTTGGGCGGGGGTCAATCCCTCAAATCACATGGGACACATGATGGATGGGATGTTGAGCGATGAGCAGATTCAGAGGTTACGTGATTCTGAGGGCGTGACATTTGATCGACTTTTTCTCGAAGGAATGATCGCTCACCATGAAGGAGCCATCACAATGGCTCAAAAGGTGATTGATTCCAAAAGTAAAAAGGTTGCTGATTTAGCCGCCGGCATTATTGAAGCTCAAGAAAAAGAGATCGCTTTCATGCGGGAGCTCATTAAGTTTTACTAATAGAAAAAGCCCAACCTCCTTAGTTATCTTCCAAGAAGGTTGGGCTTTATCTGTTTAATTACTTAGCTGCGCCAGCTTCCTTTGCACCAGGTACTTCTAGAAGCTTTCCTGTTTCAACTTCGTAGACATAGCCATGAATAGGGATGTTCTTCGGAACCAATGGATGGCGACGGATGCGCTCGACATCTTCAACAACTGCCTTGTTGCGATCAGCGATTGTTAGCCAGTCGATATAGGCAGCCTCAGTTGAACCTGGACCCTTACCAACATCGTAGAAACCATCTTCACCAAGTGCAGCTGTCTCGAGGCTCTTAGATAGCAGTCCGCGCATTACTTCGTCTGTAAAGAACTCCATACCGCAGTTGCTGTGGTGAATAACAAACCATTCCTTTGTGCCGAGAAGCTTGTATGAGATAACAAGTGAGCGAATCGCATCATCTGATGCACGTGCACCAGCGTTACGAATAACGTGCGCATCTCCTTCGCTTAGACCTGCGTACTTTGCTGGATCAAGACGCGCATCCATGCAAGTTAAAATTGCAAACTGGCGAGCAGGTGGCAAAGCAAGCTTTCCCTTTTCGCCGAAACTTTCCACATACTTCTTATTAGCATCTAATACTTCATTCAAGACTGACATTGTTTGCTCCCCGATTTCAGATCTAACAAGAGTGACCCTCTCGTATCGCAGCAAAAATTAGCAGGGTCATATCAATAAGAGAACTCAATAATTTCTCGCAGTTGCAAAGGTCATGCATCTGCAATTCGCTCTGCAGTTTCGAGAAAGTACATTTACAATTGCTTCATGCTTGGTGGAATCAACAACGGACTCTTTCTGCAATCCTTTGGCGGGTTTGCGGGTTTAGCGCTGTTAATTCTTGTTCTCAAATGGGGTTTTTCTTCCAACAAACGATTAATTATCACGCCGATTAAGGCTGGCAAGAAAGATCAGTACGGATTGCTTAGGCCTTTGCAAACTCCTAACAACTACATCGAAGCTCAGATGAGTTTGCAGAAACTAATGGATGCCAACATCAAGGCAACTTTGACTCAGACCTTAGATGGCCCTCAGTTAATGGTCTTTGAAAAGGATTTAAAGATTGCGGCGGCTGTTCTAGCCAAGTAATTCAGCAAGAAGGGCTTCTACACGGCCCTTAATGTCATCGCGAATAACGCGAACAGATTCGATTCCTTGTCCTGCAGGATCATCTAAAACCCAATCCTCATAACGCTTTCCAGGGTAGAACGGACACACATCTCCACAACCCATTGTGATTACCGCATCTGATTCTTGAACAGCTTCAGTAGTGAGCACCTTTGGAACATTGTTTGCAATATCGATTCCAATTTCAGCCATTGCTTCTACTGCGATTGGGTTAATTGAATCCTTTGGTGCACTTCCGGCAGAAAGTACTTCGACACGACCCTGTCCTAGCTCACGCATAAAACCCGCTGCCATCTGAGAACGGCCTGCATTATGAACGCATACAAAGAGAACGGTTGGCTTATTTGTCATTGGTCAACACTTTCACTAGTCCTAGGCCGATTAAGGCTCCAAGAATTTGGGCAGCAATAAATTGAGGTGCGCACTCAGGCGCGATTCCAGCAAATGAGTCACTGAATGTTCTTCCGATAGTTACGGCAGGGTTTGCAAAGGATGTGGAGCTTGTAAAGAAGTAGGCGCTGCCGATCCAAGCAGCCACAGCTACAGGAATGACAGTTAAATTCTTTTGAACGACCAACAAATTGATAACCAGGATCAAGCCTGCTGTGGCAACTATTTCTGCCAGGTAGAGGTTGCTTCCAGAACGAACCTTTGTTGCAGTTTCAACAATCGCGTGATTAAACATCGCATTTGCAAGTATGGCGCCTGATATAGCACCAAGAACTTGAGCAATCGCATATTGAATAAATTGAAGTGCTGTGCTCTTGCCCTGGATTAATTCAACAAGGGTTACAGCTGGATTGAAGTGTGCACCGCTAATTGGAGCCAAAATTAGAATCAAGACTGCCAACCCAAATACTGTTGCAACTGTGTTGATCAGCAGTTGCAGACCAACATCCTTTGTCAGATCTGTGGCCATGATTCCGGAACCAACAACAATTGCAACCAACAGGGTGGTGCCTAGGTACTCGGCGAGAAGCTTCTTCATGAGTTTAGGTTACTCATTCCACGGTTAACACAGAGTGAACAAGAGAAAAACCCCACCAACCAATTGGTTGATGGGGCTCTTCCTAAATAACTTATGAAACGGCGATGATGTCCACTACGAAGATCAAGGTCTCATTAGGTCCAATTGGGCCTGAACCACTTGGGCCGTATCCCTTGTCAGCTGGAATGACCAATAGGCGACGTCCACCAACCTTGGCACCTGGTAGACCTTCCTGCCATCCAGCGATTACACCAGATAGTGGGAATGTCGCTGGCTGTCCACCATTCCATGAAGACTCAACCAACGCTCCATTAGACCAAGTCATCAATGTGTAATGCACCGTCAAAGTAGAAGTTGATTGAACCTCAGTTCCAGTGCCAACAATGATGTCTTGTGTTTCTAAAGTTGCTGGAGCGGCACCTGTTGGAGGTGTGATTGTTGGGGCTTCTCCTGCGTTACCTGTAACGACTGGAAGTCCTGCTGCTGATCCTGACACTGTGTCTTCTCCTCCGAGTGTTGTGAATGATGCAAATGCAATCGCTACTACGGCAAGAACCGCAAATACTTTTAATAAGGTTTTCTTTGGCATGGCTCTCCTAGTTATTCGATCTCACCGATTAGTTTAAATTCGCCATCACCGATCTGGCCCTGTGAGCGGTAAAGCTCTAACTTGGCACGGGTATCGGCAATATCAAGGTTGCGCATCGTTAGCTGTCCAATGCGATCTACTGGGCCAAATGCAGCGTTCTCTGTGCGCTCCATTGAAAGCTTTTCAGGATGGTAGCTAAGGCCAGGACCTGTTGTATTAATGATTGAGTAATCATCACCACGACGCATACGAAGAGTTACTTCACCAGTTACTGCAGATGCAACCCAGCGCATCAAAGATTCGCGAAGCATTAAGGCTTGTGGATCAAACCAGCGACCCTCATACAAAAGACGGCCAAGTCGACGACCTTCTGCATGGTAATTGGCGATTGTGTCTTCATTGTGAATCGCACTAATCAAACGTTCATATGCAATGAATAGCAGCGCCATTCCTGGAGCTTCATAGATTCCACGGCTCTTAGCTTCGATAATTCTGTTTTCGATCTGATCAGCCATTCCGAGACCATGGCGCCCACCAATTGCGTTGGCTTCCTTCATTAAATCAACAACATCATCAAATGCTTTACCGTTAATTGCAACTGGGCGACCTTGATTGAAAGTGATCTTTACATCTTCGGTATCAATCTTCACCGCTGGATCCCAAAAGCGAACACCCATGATTGGTTGAACTAATTCAACTGAGGTATCTAGATTTTCAAGGCTCTTTGCTTCATGAGTAGCACCCAAGATATTTGCATCTGTTGAGTACGCCTTTTCAGTGCTGTCACGGTATGGAAGTCCGTGTGCGACTAGCCACTCAGACATCTCTTTACGTCCACCTAATTCGGTGACGAAATCTTGATCAAGCCATGGCGTGTAAATTCTTAGATTTGGATTTGCTAGAAGACCGTAACGATAGAAACGTTCGATGTCATTGCCTTTATATGTGGAGCCATCTCCCCAGATTTCAACTGAATCTGAGTGCATGGCACGAACCAACATAGTTCCGGTAACTGCGCGACCCAATGGTGTGGTGTTGAAGTACTGCTTTCCGCCAGAGCGAATGTGGAAAGCTCCACATGCAATTGCAGCCAGACCCTCTTCAACTAATGCCTTTTTGCAATCAACCAGGCGTGAAATCTCTGCGCCGTACTCCTTGGCGCGACCTGGGACTGAATCAATATCAGGCTCGTCGTACTGACCAAGATCTGCGGTGTAAGTGCAAGGAACTGCGCCTTTATCACGCATCCAGGCTACGGCTACTGATGTATCGAGACCGCCAGAAAAAGCGATTCCGACCTTTTCGCCAACTGGAAGAGATGCGAGGACCTTTGACATGTCCTAAGTCTAACGGATGCTAAGCGTCGAAAGTTTCTTCTCTAATGCGGGCTTAACGCCCCATTGAGCGGTGATTTCTAGATATCTGTCGATATCCAACTGCTCGGGCTTTGCATCTGTCTTAACCGCGCGAATCATCAAATTTCGCGGAGTGTATTCTCCTCCAACGAATTCAATGACTTCAACCCGATAACCAACAATTCGCAAGAGCTGAGCTCTGAACGAATCAGTTAATAGATCCCCTAAACGCTCTTTCATTAAACCAAACTTGGTTAATGCAGCCCATGGTTCAGGCGCTACATCAATCTGCTTTTGAATATCGTGATGGCAGCAAGGCGCGATCAATAGGAGTTTAGCTCCGCCATTTACGGCCCACGCAATCGCGTCATCAGTTGCAGTATCACATGCATGCAGGGCAATAGCGATATCTGCATTTTCTGAAGTTGTTTTTGAAATTTCTTCAGCTTTAAATGTAATTGTTGAAGTGATTCCTAGTCTTGCTGCGATCGCATTATTGCGATCCCTAGAATCTGGACGAACATCGATACCTGTAACAACCACGGGTATTCCTGACTTAAGCAGGAATTGATGTGCGGCAAAGGTCAGATAGGCATGCCCGCAACCAAGATCTGTAATACGAAGAGGGCTTTCACTTGTTGGCTTGTGTATCTGTCCAGCTTCGATAGCAGCATTTAGTGCAGGAGACAGTAAGCGCAAAAACTCTTCTACCTGCTTGTATTTATCTTGACGAGAAGGCTTGATAACACCTTTTGCATCTGCAATTCCAACTTCACGCAGGAACGGATCACTTGAATCTAATAATCTCTCTTTTTTCTTGTCATGGTTCAAATTTTGCTCTGAGAAGCGCTTCTCGGTGTGCACCTGCGCATCACCACTCTTAGTAATTCTTATTGAATACGCCTCGTTGGTGCTCTCAACCATGATATTTGCGTATCCACTATCTAAAAGTTGATCAACTTCAAGGGCAGAAGGTAGGAGATTTTTTGTTGTTGTCGCGCGTCCATCATTTTGCATAAGCTGAAGATTAATAACGCCTTTGATCTCAACAAGGCGAAGGTCGATACGTTCAAAGTCAACGCTCATATTTCTACGTCGTCCAGACAAAACGGCACGCACAAAGGTAGATGTATCAAGGATTCTTGAGGCTGCTTCCTGGAAAGCCTCTTCACGGGTTATTGGCATTGAATCAGCGTGGTGAAATTACCGCTGTACCTTTTTCATGATCCAAGATCGTCAATGTGTGATTTGGTAAGGATTTTGCAAAATCTTCAGCAAGTTTTCTTTCGCCATCCCGCTTCACATCATCAATGATGATTGTCGCCCTTGTCGACAACTTATCTTTGAACTCTTGAAGAGCTGGGTATCTAGCTTCAGGATTCTTAGATCCTGGAGGACCATCAATAATTAGCAAATCAATCTTTTTTAGATCTTTGATTGTTGAAATGTCATACCACTCAGAACCATTTGCATATGGACGCAAAGGGGCGATACGAATATCAACGCCGCGCACCTTGTGCTCTTTCAAGAGTTCACGTGTCTTTCCGCCAAATTCTTCAGAGTTATCAATACTGACAACTTTACGTGCACCGGACTTTGCAGTTACCAAAGTTGATATGCCAGATCCAAGTTCGACCACCAGTGATGGCTTGATCTTCTTCACGGTTTCAGAGACAAGCAACAGCAAATCTGGTGATGCTGCCCAGCTGCGAGTTGGTGGAATAGTCGATTTAAACTGCAGCAGGTTGCTAAGTTGAATGAAAGCCTCGGTCTGACGATAAGCAATCATCGTGTTCTTTTTGCTATCCGAAGATGCTTTTTGGATTTCTCTTGAAATCTGTTCGCTCTTCTTTGTAATTTTGAGATGTAAAGCACGTAACGATCGAATGCAATAAAGAGTTCCGAGCAGGATTAGGAAAAGTAAGGCCGAATACAGGATTTCCATGCGTTAAGTGTAAGGGCATGGATAAACGTTATAAAAGAGAAACATAGAAGGCTCACTTGCACCCCTTTTACATTGTCGAGATTTTGCCTAATCCGTAGCCTGTCTCCATGAAATCCTCACCGTGGTGGAAAGAAGCCACTATCTATCAGATCTATCCCCGGTCTTTTTTTGATAGCAACGGTGATGGCGAGGGTGATCTACAGGGAATTACTTCAAAACTGCAGTATGTCCGGGATCTTGGCGTTGATGCCATTTGGTTGAGTCCCTTCTATACCTCGCCAAATAAAGATGGCGGATATGACGTAGCTGATCCACGCGATGTAGATCCACGGTTTGGAAATCTTGATGACGCCAAGAAGCTCATCGAAGTCGCTCATTCTTTGGGTTTAAAGGTCTTGGTTGATGTTGTTCCAAATCATTTTTCTGATCAACATGTTTGGTTTCAGCAAGCGCTAAAGGCTGGTCGTGGTTCAGCAGAACGAGCTCGTTTTCATTTCCATGATCCCAAGGAAGATGGAACTCCACCAAACAATTGGATCTCTCTATTTGGCGGGCCATCATGGACACAAGTCGAGGATGGCCAGTACTACCTGCATCTATTTGATTCTTCTCAACCAGATCTCAATTGGGAAAATCCAGAGGTGGCTAGTGATTATGAAGTGACTCTTCGTTTTTGGTTAGACCTTGGAGTAGATGGTTTCCGGATTGATGTCGCGCATGGCCTAGTTAAAGAAAACTTATTGACTAATCACCCAGATCCTCAAGGAATTAGTGATGCGCTGCGTCTTGATGTGTCGATGGATCCAGAGATCCGTTATGCATTGCTTCCAACAGTTCCTTACTTTGATCGACAAGGTGTTCATGAAATTTATCGCCAATGGAGAAAACTCTTTGACTCATACGAGGGTCGAGAGATTATGGCGGTTGCGGAAGCTTGGGTTCATCCCCCAGTCAATGCGACTAGATATGTTCGAAGCGATGAGCTACATCAAGTGTTTAACTTTGACTTACTGGATGCACCTTTCAAATCAGATTTTCTCTATGAGGTTGTTAAGCGCTCAATTGAATTAATGGATTCAGTAGGTGCTCTACCAACCTGGGCATTAAGCAATCATGACTCTCCGCGAGTAGCTTCACGTATTGGAGAAGTTCAAGCTCGTGCATTGGCACTCTTTGTTTTAGCACTACCTGGCTCGGCTTATGTTTTCGCTGGTCAAGAGCTTGGACTTCCAGATGGTGTTATTCCGGATAGTTCACGACAAGATCCAATTTATTTCAGAACTAATGGCGCACAAAAGGGTCGCGATGGTGCACGTGTTCCACTGCCCTGGAGCGGAGAAAGTGCACCCTTTGGATTTACCAGTGGCACTCCATGGCTCCCATTAACTGATGCTTGGAAAGAGCTAACGGTCGAAAAGCAGGGTGCCGATCCAAAGAGCACTTTAAACCTTTATCGCACAGCGCTAAAGCTGCGCGCTGATCACTTAATCTCTCAAGGTTCAATTGATTGGTTGGAATCACCAGAACATGGCTCAAAGGGCACAAGCGTTCTAGCGATACGTCGAGGGAATGTGTCGGTTTATATGAATCTGTCAGATTCTGCAGTTGAGGTAGAAATCACTGGAAAGTTGCTCATCGTGAGCGCAGGAACGGTTGATGGACGAGATGGAAAGATGACGATTCCCGCCGTTTCAACCATATGGGTGCATCACTAACTGACACAATACCGCCATGGAATCTACGACTACATGGCTTTTGACCCTTGGCATTCTCTCTCTCGTAATTATCTTTGACTTAACTGTTGCGATTATTCGTCGCAATAAAGAGACAACAATGACCGAGGCTGGAATCTGGACAGTTATCTATGTAGCGGCAGCAATTGCATTTGGAATTTTGATGCCCAATTGGACAACAGATCCAAATGCACAAAAAGAGTTTTTCGCTGGTTGGTTAACTGAGTACGCGCTATCAGTGGACAATATCTTCGTATTCGTAATCATCCTCAGCAGATTGCAGGTTGAAAAGACTAAACAGCAATTAGTTTTGTTGCTCGGAATCATCATTGCTTTGGTTCTTCGCGGCGGTTTCATCGCCGCAGGTAGTGCAATCATTGAAAAGTTCTCAGGAGCTTTCTTTATCTTTGGCGCATTTCTTATCTTTACCGCTTACCGACTCTTGGTTGAAGATGAGGGCGAAGAGGAGTGGAAGGAAGATCGCTTTATTACCTTCCTTCGCTCAAAGGGTGCAACTACCTTTGTTATCGCCTTGGTTTCTCTAGGGTTTACCGACTTGGTATTTGCTTTGGACTCAATTCCGGCGATCTTTGGAATTACACGTGATCCTTACATCGTTGTTTGTGCCAACATCTTTGCACTAATGGGTCTGCGCCAGCTGTACTTCTTGTTACAAGGATTGCTGCAGCGCCTGGTGTACCTATCAAAGGGGCTTTCCTTCATCCTGGCTTTCATCGGCTTCAAGATGTTTATTGAAGCCTTTCATGGCGTCGGTATTCATGACATAGCAGGAGTTGAATTGCCACACGTACCAATCGAAGTGAGCTTGTTTGTCATTGTTGCGGCGCTAACAGTGACCGCCGTAGCAAGTCTTACAGCAACACGTAAGGATGGAAGCGAGATCGTTTAGATCTCTGTTTTCATCTTTCGTAGAGTTTGGCGATCGTAATCCTTTGATTTTTCGTGGATCTTTCTGATCTGCAATGCAAAAGCTTTAATCGCTGTATCAAAAGCGGCAAGGTCATTGAACTCAGCAGCCTCTGCGCGTATCAATGGTCCTGAACCATGAGATGTTAAAACTACTTTGTGCTTATGTTTACCCTGATGGGGATTTGCTTCGTGAAGAACTTCAACTTCGACGCGATCAATAACAACACTAAATCGCTCCATGCTGTTGAGTTTTTCCGTTGCGATATCTTTAAAATCTTCTGCTAAATCTGCGTGGCGTGTATGAATTTGTATCTTCATACTAAAAGGGTAGTACTAACACCACCGCTGTCGCTAGAGCCGCAAGTAAAAAAGATTTACCAAGGATCACAAGAGCTGTTTTTCGATCTGCAGCTCTATCTTCCTTGCTGGCAACGCGCTTGATGTCGCCCATCTTGCCTACGTTAAATGTTCCTGCAAATCCATAAGCCAAACAAAACTTTGAACGAGACTGCACAAAACCAACAGATGCGACCATCAGCGGAAAGAAGATTCCTAACCGAATTTCCGTAGGCGCATCAACTGTGTTGAATGTAAGCAAGGTTGAGATTGAGAAAAACAAACCAACAAGTGCAACTAACTGCCTTCTGCGAACCTCACCCTTACCAATGTTGCAGCTACCAGGGATATATTCAACCTCAGGCATCTTCGAATTCATCCTCGTCGACCCAAGTATCCGCAACAGATTCATCCTGGTGTTCTACCCACGATAAGAATGAAGCAACTGCACGAAATGCCAGCACCGTTACTGTCAGCGCTGCGAAGGCTCGTCGGATGGCTTTGAACATAGGACAAAAATACTCGCTATTGCTCGAAAAATCTCTATAAAGTGCTGAGAGCCTGCTCGATATCCTGCCAAATGTCATCAACATGCTCACAGCCAACCGACAACCGAATCAGTTGTTCTGGAACAGAAGGACTTTCAAGCGCCCAGCGGCGGCGGCGTTCCCACAATGACTCAATGCCACCAAGGCTTGTCGCGTGTGTAATCAAACGTGATGATTCACAAACCTTTTCAGCTTGCTCTGCACTTCCATCAACCTCAAATGAAATTACAGCTCCAAAACCGGGGTAACGAACTTTGGTGATCTTGGCATGGGTCTGTAGTCGCGACACAAGATCCTGTGCGTTCTTTTCAGCTGCTCTAAAGCGAATAGGGAATGTTCGGATTCCGCGCAATGCCAGCCATGCTTCAAATGGACCAGGGATTGATCCATTGAATCGACGTGCTTCATCTAAACGCTTAAATAGTGCTGAGTCAGTAGTGGATAAAGAACCCAGAACAACATCGCTATGTCCAGCCAAAAACTTAGTTACAGAATGCATCACAATGTCGGCACCCATAGACAATGGCTTCTGAGTCAAAGGTGTCGCAAATGTGTTGTCTACTCCAACACCGATTGTAAATTTCTTTGCAGCAGCAATTAGTGCAGGAAGATCTGCAATATCAAGACAAGGGTTTGTTGGAGATTCCAACCACAGCAAAGCTGCACCCTTCATTGCTGCAATAACTTCTTCAGTGTTAGTGATATCTACAAAACGAACCTCTAAGCGTCCCGATGCGTGATGCTGATTCAGCAATCCCATCGTTCCGCTGTATCCCTGATTTGATGCAACAACAGGTGCGCCGATCGGCAAGATTGAAAAGACAGCACTAATTGCAGCCATGCCTGATGAAAAGGAAAGTGTTTCTCCACCTTCTAGTTCAGAGATTGCAGCCTCTAGCGCACTCCAACTTTCATTGCCGTAGCGTCCGTAACCAACTGGACCACCTGCGTGATAGGTAGATGAAAAAACTATTGGTGGATTCAAAGAAGCATCAGGTGCGGCCTCTGGACGGCCTGCAGTAATTGCTGATGTTTCTGGGTGAAGACTCATATCGGAAGTCTAATTGTTAGAAAGGATTGCCATGGCCGCATTGTGACCAGGAATCCCGCTAACTCCCCCACCGCGCACAGCTCCAGCCCCACAAATGAAGATTCGAGGATCATCGGTTTCAACACCCCATGACGGTTCGGTCCCATCCTCACGGAAAGGCATCGATAGATCCTTATGGAAAATATTGCCTCTCGGAAGCGAAATAGCTTCTTCAATATCTAACGGTGTTTTCACCTCGATTGCAGCAATTACATCCTCGATCGGTTCAGCTAAATACTGATTGAGTGATGCAAGGGCTGACTTCAACGCTGCATCGCGGGCGGTTTCATTATCGGCATCAAAAAGCGAAGCCGGGGTATGTAAACCAAACAAAGTCAAAGTTTGATACCCAGCATCTTGTAGCTCCTGACTCAAAATTGATGGGTCAGACAAAGTGTGGCAATACATTTCGATCGGCATCTTGGTAGGCATTACACCTGATTGCCCATCGCTATAGACAGACTCTAATTGGTTAAAGCTTTCATTTGCATGAAATGTTCCAGCAAAAGCCAAACGTGGATCGATTCCAGATTTGAGCTTTGGTAAACGCTTCAACAAAATGTTTATTTTCATCTGTGAACCATCAAGACTCTTGGGAGCAGATGTTCCACGCAGCTTTGCTAAGACTTGAGGTGCGGCATTCGAGAGAAGGTACTCCCCTGCAATTACTTCACCGGTTTCAATTTCAACTTCAACACCGGTAGCTGTAGAAACAACTTTGGCCGCTCTTGAATTAAGTGAAATCTCTACGCCGCTTTCGGTGGCTACGCGCACGAGCTCATTTACTAGGGCTCCCATTCCGCCCTTAGGGACTTTCCACTCACCGGTTCCATTTCCAATCAAGTGATACAAAAAGCAGATATTTGCTTGCAAATTAAAGGCGGATGCAAAGGTTCCAATAAGTGCATCGGTTAAAACAACACCGCGAACTATGTCATTGCTGAATCTTTCAGTTATGGCTTTGCCAATTGGCTCTTCAACTAGAAACTGCCAAATTGGGTCTAGATCGATCTCTTTGCGCAACTGTGTTCTAGTCTTAAGTGGCTCAAGCAAAGTTGGAGCTATGCGCTCAGCAAATTGTGCTACTTCAGCGTAAAAATCCTGCCAAGCCTGCCCTTCTTTTCCAGAGGGATCTAACTCAAGAAATGAGCTTTCAGTTTTTGCATCCCATGTGCGTGAAACGTACAAACCCTTGTTATCGCCATATGGCGTGTAACTGGAGACTTCGCGTGACACGCATTCAAATGACAGTCCTAGGTCGTTAACAATTTTGTCTGGCAAGAGTGCGATCAGGTAGGAATACCGGGACAAATTCGCATCAAATTCCGGAAAGGTTTTGACGCTTTGCGAGGCCCCACCTATTTCCGGGTTGGCTTCAAGTATTCTGACCGACTTACCTGCACGAGCTAGATATGTTGCAGCGACTAAACCGTTATGACCGCCGCCAATTATGACAACATCATATTTCTTAAATGTCATTAAATCGCTCGAGCGATACGGTGAATAGCTTCAGTAATGATTGTTGGACTGGTTGCGAAATTTAAGCGAACATATTGAGAGCATTGTTTTCCATAAATATGACCTGGATTGAATGCAAAACGATCTTTAGACAACAGCGTCTCTGTTGGATTTTCACAAAGATTATTCGCTTTAAGATCCAACTACGCTAAGTAGCTATTATCTGGTATGTGATATCTAACCGATGGAAGTTGCGACCCGAGCAACTCCTTAATCATGTAACGATTGTGATCCAAGTTCTGGAGTACTGAATCCAGCCACACTTCCCCTTCGGCAAAAGCAATCGCTGTCGCAAAGCCACCCAACAACGATGCTCGATAGTGAACCGCCATTGGCATTGTTGCTAAACGATTATTGATTGCCTCGTTTTGCGAGACAATAATTGCGCACTTCAAACCAGCGATATTCCAACCTTTAGATGCCGCAGTTACCGTTACAGTTACTGATTCTGCATCTGGCCCAAGGTTCAACATTGGAACAAAGTTCTTGCCCTTAAAGGTAAGTGGGGCGTGAATTTCATCGCTAATGACTAGAACGTCATACTTCTTGGCTAACGCAACGATTCGAAGTAGCTCTTCTTTACTGTAAACGCGACCTAGTGGGTTATGCGGGCTACAGAGAATGTGGACCTTCAGTCCGGCTGCGTACGCCTTTTCAATTCCATCCCAGTTGATTTCCCAAGGGTTAGCGGATTCATCACCTGTACGTTCAAATGGAACATCAACCAGATTAAGTTTTGTTTCATTAATCCAGTTATAAAAATTTTGATAGACAGGTGAGCTTAAGAGGATCGAATCACCAGGGTTAGTAAATACGCGCAAGACCTCAACTACTGCTACTCCGACATCAGTTGCTGCTCTGACTTGAAGTGGGTCAACCGTCCAACCCCAACGCTTTCCGGCAAACTGCGCAAAACCGGTGCCAAGTTCAGGAATCAAGCCCAAGTAACCAAGATCGGATTTTGCAACCATTTCACTTAATAGATCGCGAATTGGTTGAGCTACGGGGTAATCCATTTCAGCAACAGGCAGGGGAAGAACATCATTAGGAAATGCCCGCCACTTTTCACTTCGATGAGTTAAGAGTTCTGACAAGTTTGGCGCTGAGACTGAATGATCACTCATGCTCTTAAGGCTACCTCAGAGTGCTTGTTCTTCGGGAGACAATCGTCGAGTTGAATTTCTCACCACGAGCGTTGTTGGTAAAACAAGTGATGGCGGATCGATGACAGGCTTGCGTAATCTCTCCATAATGGACCAAGCGGCCATCTCTCCCATCAAAGTAACGGGCTGCTCGATTGTTGTGAGCTCTGAAAACTCCGCCATCTCATGGCCATCAAAACCAATGATTGAAATGTCATCTGGTGCTTTCAAACCATGACGACGCAAGGCTTGCATTGCTCCCATCGCCATTTCATCTGACTCACAAAAGATTGCGGTTGGTCGATTTGGACGTGCTAATAAATCATCCATCGCGCGTGATGCAGTGTGCATTGTGAAATCGCCATGAATCTCACGCGAAGGTAGCCACTCCAAGCCATTTTCAGCCAACACCTGCATAAAACCTTTGCGGCGATCTTGTGGAACTGAAAAGTTAAAGGGATCATCTGGTCGCCCAGACATCAAGCCTATTTTCTTATGTCCTTGGTTAACTAAGTGCTGTGTCGCAGTTCGCGCTCCCGCAACATCATCAATCTTGATTGAAGCGCACTTTTCATGCTCCATGCCAACAAGTGCAATAGGAATACCAAGTGAGAGCATCGAATCAAACTCTTCTTCAGTTGGAGGCAAGGAAATAACAATCAAGGCATCAACTCGACCCTTAAGGAGTTGATGTTGAAAGAGTCGCTCGCGACCCTTCATTTGACTGAAGTTGTAGAGCAGAAGATCTAGACCAGCTTCGCGCAACGCTTGCTCTGCACCGCTAATAACTTGCGAAAAGTACCAACGAGAAATGTAGGGAGCCACGACTCCGACTGAATTAGTTCGACCACTGGAAACGCCCTGTCGCTCAGTATTGAGCGGATAGTTGAGCTTCTCTGCAGCAGCGATAATCTTGTCGCGAGTCTGTTGGTTGACATGGTGAAGGCCACGAAGTGCTCGCGAAACGGTTGCGGTAGAAACGCCTGCCTCTTCAGCAACCTCTTTAATTCCTGCCATCACATCACCACCCTTATATTTCGACTCGGCGACAATTCCTGTAAAAATCTCTGCAAGAATTGCTGTAACGACTGTAAAAGTACGGCAAAGGCGCTGCAATAAGCAATACCGGCGGAGTAGCGGGGGTAGATTGAGCACATGAGCAATCAAATTGAGACCCAAATCGATGTATCCCTTACCGAGCGCAACCGTCTAACCGCACTTTTCCGAATCATTCTGGTGGTGCCAGCGCTGGTATTTCTCGCCTCATTCTCCCCAACTACAGCTTTCTCTGAAGACACCCTCGGGATTTATGCCGGCTTACTTGCTCTTCCTGCCGCTTTAGCAATTGTCGTTCGCCAGGTGTACCCAAGTTACGTCTTGGCATTTAACGAGGCGCTGCTTTCATTGCAGACCCGCGTTGATGCATACCTGTTATTGCTAACCGATGAGTATCCATCAATCGAAGAAAATGATGTTGTAAGTGTGACATTCCCAGAAGTTGATGCGAAGCAATTGAACCGTTGGCTTCCATTGATCAAGTGGTTACTTGCCCTGCCTTTGTATGTGGTTGGAATTGTTTATGTAATTTATGCAGCCCTCTTAACGATTATCGCCTGGTTTAGCGTTTTGTTCACAGGAAACTATCCTGAGTTTTGCGCTGAAGGTGTTGTCGGAACAATCGCTTACTGGAACCGTGTTGCAGGCTATGCCCTGCTTATGGTTACAGATGAGTACCCAACCTTTTCTTTGTAGTTAATGGCGGTCCACTCTGCGCAGAAGATGCGCCGAATAGTCGCTGAGGTATCTCAGATTGATCCTAAGTTTGCAGCATTAATTGACCGCCGCCCGTTATGTACCTTGGGCCGCAGCGAACCTAATGATTCTCACTTTGAATCACTTGTCAGTTCGGTCATCTCACAACAGCTTGCCGTAAAAGCGGCGGCGACTATTCATGATCGACTGGTAAAGCTCTGTAAGGGTTCCGTAACCCCGCTAAAGTTAGCAAAACTAAGTGATGAACAGTTACGCGAGATTGGCGTATCTGGTGCAAAGACTAGAACTATCAAAGGAATCGCTACCGCTGCTATAGATAAATCAATCCCCATCAATGAAATTGATCAGATTCATGATGACCAAGAAATATTTGATGCCCTTACATCAATATGGGGAGTAGGTCGTTGGACCGTTGAAATGTTTATGATGTTTCAACTTGGTCGTCTAGATGTATGGCCAACGGGTGATTTAGCGGTTCGCCGCGGCTGGGACATGATTCATGGTTCGAAAGAGGAAACCACCGCAAAGGCTTTGGATCTCAAAGGAGAGAAGTTACGACCTTACCGAAGCGTCTTTGCCTGGTACTGCTACCAAGCGGTGCATGAAGCCCGAGGGCTTGATTACTGACGTTCTTCTAGGACCAATGCAACGGAGTTGATACACCAGCGTTGATCCGTAGGAACTGCATACCCTTCCCCTTCGAATACGTGGCCCAGGTGTGAGCCACAAGCGGCACAACGAACCTCGGTACGAATGCGTGGAGCTAAAGATCGATCCTCTAAGAGTTCGACTGCATCATTTGCTGTTGGCGCATAGAAAGATGGCCAGCCACATCCTGAATGAAACTTTGTTTCACTTCTGAATAATTCAGCCGCACATGCTTTGCACTTGTACACGCCGATGGTTTCAGTCTCTGTGTACTCGCCAGTGAAAGCAACCTCTGTCGCTGCATTTCGCAAAACTTCATATGACAATGGATCTACACGATTTGCAAGTTCGGCTTCATCGATCTTGACTGGGTACTCTTTTTCGCTCATGATCTATGCAACCGTTTCTGGGTATGGAACACCCGTGCTTGAATGGCAATCGTAACCATTTGGATTCTTTTGCAAATACTTTTGGTGGTACTCCTCAGCCAGGTAGTACTCGACTCCTTCTGCACTTAGAATTTCTGTACAGATTGCATCCATGCCCGCAGCGGATAAGGCTTCTTGATACTTCTGACATGATGCGAGCGCTACCTGCATCTGCTCATGAGATGTTGTGAAGATAGCGCTGCGATACTGGGTTCCGATATCTCCACCTTGTTGATTGAGTGAGGTCGGATCGTGCATCGTCCAAAACTCTTGGAGCAAACGAAGGTATGAAACCTTTGAAGGATCGAAGACAACCTTCACCATCTCGGCATGTCCAGTTACACCCGTGCAAACCTGCTCATATGAAGGATTCGGGCGAATCCCGCCCATGTAACCAACGCTTGTCTCAATTACGCCATCCATCTGCCAGAAGCGACGTTCTGCTCCCCAAAAACATCCAGTTGCAAAGTAAGCCGTTGAGTTCATGCGTGAATTGTCGCAGTATGCACACATCTTCGCACCCGCTGATAACCTTCATGCTGACCCAATGAGCCCCCGTAGCTCAGGGGATAGAGCACTGCCCTCCGGAGGCAGGTGCACAGGTTCGATTCCTGTCGGGGGCACT
>JACCDL010765099.1_pt1 | contig 19615 bp, 30 predicted proteins | sample 7441931 | NCBI WGS metagenome assembly JACCDL01 (sample SAMN15323437, study PRJNA562643) | freshwater metagenome | isolation source: river surface water | place: USA:Blue River Watershed | collected 2017-08-16 | reverse complement strand
CACCGCCAGATCCACCCCCACCTACAAATGAACCTCCAGACGCCCCTCCAGCTACAACTAGATATTCAACTGAATAAGAAGTTACATATTGAGTCCAAGCATTATTTTGATAGGTTTCAAATTGGGCTAAAGTAGTGTTGTACCTAATCATCCCATTAGCTGGTGTACCAGGTCTCTCAGCAGTTGTACCAACAGGGATAGTTAAAGCTGTAGTGCCGTAAATCTTAGCCCCACCAGCGTAGTACAAATCCATCATTTCAGAACGACCAGCAGTGCCGCCGTGGTAGAAAGTGATGTCATCTAATGCACCTACAGTAACTCGACCTCTACCTGTAACATAGTCAAGGATTGCGCCGTCAACAAACGAGTTACCAAAGTCGCCTTCGGCTAAATAGCCGCCAGTAGCCCTGATGTCACCAATAACGGTTGGGTCTTGGGAGATGCCTTGGTAAGTCGTAATTAGACTTGTGTACTCAACCCAGATATTGTTTGTGCCAGAAAGCGGGGCAGAGGTAAATGTAATTGAGTTACCAGCTACAGTAAAGGACGTACTTGGGTTTTGAATAACGTTGTCAATAGCGACAATCAGCTGCGCTACAGAAGCAACAGGGCGAGATAGAGTAAAAGTTACAGTTACACCGTTCCCGCTAAAGTAATCAATAGCTGGGGCAAAGCCTTGGTTTTGAACTGTATTCCCAATATATGCCATCTTAGACCGCCGTTAGAGCAGATACCCATGCATCACAAGAAGTAGCCGTGCTAGAAACCACAGTCATAGAGTCACTAGTCTTCATTACTACACGGTTGCCTTGAATTACCTCAAGCGAGCCACCAACAGGCACAGTAGCCTGATAGACAAGGTAGTAGTTCACTGAGCTACGAGTAATGTAGGCACTGACTGTAATTGGGCTTGTACCAGTGTTTGACAGGATGAGGCTTGATACCGCAACAGTACCAGAAGCAATGCTTGATATAACAGTCGAACCAGATGTACTGACGTTCTTTACTGCATATGAGTTATTTGAGTAAGTTGCCATATTAGCCCATCATAAAGGATAAGAAGTACGCATCGTCCGCCGTTGCTGCCGTGTTTGCTGCCCATGTTGGAGCTGTACCGTCTGATGTAAGGATATACCCGTTGGCGCCAATACCCAGTTTAGACAACGCAGTGCCAGTAGCGTAATAGGGTAGATCACCAGCAGTATAGGAAGTAAGCCCAGTCCCACCATAAGTCGTAACAATCGCAGTACCATTCCAAGTTCCCGAAGCAATAGTCCCAAGTGGGGACACGTTACCAGATGCATTAAGGTTTACTGACTTTTCAGCTGGGTAAGTAATAAAGACGTTCTGTAAGCCAGAACTAAAGTTAACTATCGTACCGCCGCTACTAGAATCAAGAATCGTGTCACGAGTTAATTGGTCTGGTGCAGTAAACGTACCAATACCAACTTCCCATAAGGCTCCACCTAAATCAGCAATCGTGTAGTAAGTCGTGTTTCCACTAGTTAAAGCAGTAGCAAATGACTGATAACCAAGCGAAGCGCCTAGCAGGGTAACGGTACCCGTGCCAGGAGCCGAGGCGGTTTCTAGTACACGATCTTGTAACTGAAGAGCCATTTAAAGCTCCTTAGCCAGCAGCAGATAATGTGTAGGTAACGTTGATTGTGTCGCCAGAAGTTACAGTCTTAGAACCAGCCGTAAACGCACCGATGCTAAACAAAGTGCCTGTGGTGTTGTCAATCGCTGTAGATCCACCTACGTTAATGAACGCACCGTACACAGTCCCAGAGCCAGTCATGCTAAACACCACCGCAGAGCTGGTCGACAGAACGGAGGGGTTTGCTGTTGTTGCTGCTGAGAAAGATGGGGTTTTGCGGGTTCCAGAGTAAGTTGGGGCATTAGCACCGCCCACTTCAAACCAACCAGCATGGCTAGCTTGAGTATCACCATAAGCGGGAGTAAACGTACTAGAACCATTAGCGCCTCCTAAGCCCATAACAATAGCGCCACCACCCGTATTGCCAAAATAAGAATTCATTATGTTGGCACGACCTACGTTGGTAGTTAAGTTTTTAATAGTGTCAGACCACTTTTCATTGCCGTCTGCATCGTAGCAAGTAGCAACGTAGACACCTTCTAGACCGACAGTTTCAACAGAACCACCGCCATAGGAAGCATTAGCCCCGAAGCTGTCGCCTAATTTTGTAATTTCAGAACTCATAATCTCTCCTAAGAAACTCTAATAATGGCATCTGTTGCACTTGCCGTTGGGAATTGCACCGTAAATGTACTTGTTGCTACTTTATCACTGCCAAAATTTAAAACACATACAGCCGCCCCAGTAGTGCTATTGTAGATTAGCGCTCCCCTAGTAGTAAAGGCAGCTGGGGTCCAAGTTACTGTTTGAAAAGACACATAGGCTGTATTCGCAGTAGTACTAGATTCGGGGGGTATAACGGTTAAAACTTGCCCACCGGCGGTATACCCAGTACCACTTACTTCATTAGTTGAACTGTACGCAAGGGTCTGACTATTTAAATCCGCAAGAGCTGTATATAAAGCAATCTTGTATACATAGGGTGTACCGACGGCAAAGTTCTCTAAAGCCTTTAAAAGGTTTAGCTTGAATACAGTGGTTTGACCTTGAACGATTGCCATTATGAATTAACTTGTAATATAACTTGCCCATTACGGTAAGCATCGCCACGCTCAAGACCATCGCCAAGGCGTCTAAGTTGTGCAATAGCTTCTTCGTACATCTTCTGATAATAGGAAACCATATCCTGCTCACCTTTCATGAACAAGATAGCTTCCCGCATTGCACCATAAAGTAAGACTGGGTCGTAGTTGTCGCCTAGCCAGCTTGTGCCAGTGCTATTAGATACAGTAGCTACAGTAATGGTAAACCCTGATCCAGTAGAACCTAATGAAGCACAAGAAAGAATGTCGCCAGCTACGTAGAAATTACCACCAAACTTTAGAGTTACGCTAGTAACAGTCTGTCCTAACACCACAATATCCGCCGTAGCATTAGCACCAGAACCGCCAGTTAAAGGCACGTTTTGGTATACACCATTGGTATATAGCGCACCGCCACTAAACGTACCAGCCAGATTACTAATTTGACCCTGCACAATAGTTGGTGGGTAGTAGAAATAATGCATCTCTACTGTGTAGCTTTGGTCTGGGGTTGGGGCTACCATCAAAGTCATTTCATTGACGTTGGAATACTGAGCACCAAATAGGGCATAGTACTTAGGAACCCCACCAGGAGTACCTTGATACGTGCTACCAGTCAAAGTTACAGACGGGTAAGCTGCACGTAAATAGTTAACATCTTTGTTAATCAAGTAGTTGTAGTTGTTGGTTGAGTCAATAACTGCAATTGAGTAGTTAGAGAGCCAATCGTCTGGAAGGGAAATGTACTGATTCCCTGCCGTCATCGTACCTGTAACGTTTTTACGTAAAGATGGGAGTTGAACCGCGTTATATATACGGTCTTCAGCTTCCTGTACAAACACAGGAATATTAGCCACGAACAACTGTTCAGTGTTCTCAGCGTATGCTTGAATCGTGTTATATAACGTTTCGTAGTTCATTAGCCCATCTTCCCGCTAATCTTGCGACCTTTTGTTGCAGCGCCATAACCACGCATTACGCCAACACCATATGGGTTTTCTTTAGCATAGTTACCTTTGCTAATACCGCCAACGGAAATGTTAGCTTTGTCTAAAACTTTAGCGCCAGCCTCATAGCCACTATACGTATCAACGTTAGTTCTTTCACCACTCATTTTGTGGGGCTCATCATAAGCCTGAGCAGGCTTGTTGTTTTTAGCCATGATTAACGACCTCTTTGGTTATTAGCACGAGCCATATTACGTCCTACAGCGCGCATAGCTTTGCCAGTTACACCAGCGGTCTTTGTACCGCCGTGCTGGACTTTAGCTGTTGGGCCTGAATCACCAAGATTTCTACCTTTGGTTTTGCCTTTTTTGTTGATGCCTTGAGCACCTGCTTTGAATGTCATAATAAACTCCTAAGTTGTTACTACGGTTACGGTTCCTGTTTGCCCTATAGCCACTAAAGCATTAGGAGTTAAAACAGCGTCAAAACTACTTGATCCACCTACGGGGTTCCAACCCCACTCTATCTGCCTACTACCGTCGCTAGGATACCCAGCATTGGTGGTGCTATTACTGGCAGTTTGAGAAGTATATAAACCCGTGTTACCAGATGCATAATAGGATACATCAGGACGAGGCTCTCGTACAGCCTGGGGGTCATTTACTGGATACATACCTAACTGCAACTGAGGTTGATCTGGATCCCAGCAAGTCTTACAAACTTTAACCTTGTATGGCTTTGTTTTTAATACTTGAGTGCGCAAGTCTTTTAGCATGTATCGCTGGTCGCAGCGATCACATTCAGCGATTGAATACTTGGCTGAGGAAAATTTACTAGGCACAATTACCTCGAATAAAACATATTGCGTGGCACAAACCTAATAGCAGCTTTCTCCCTGTCCTCATCTGCAGCTAATTTAAACTGCTCTTCGTATTCACTCTTTAGCATTGGTATTCTGGCTGGGTCTACACCAGGAATCTTCATAGCCATATAAAAGGCAAGCCCAGCAGCCATGCAGGGTATAAATCTAAACGGAATGTCCTGTGTACTTACACCTGTACCTGCATCTTGTAAGCGACGCATACGCCAGTAAACAATCGTATATTGCTGCCCGGGAACCCCGGTGGGCCAGATATTAATGTTAGGTAGGTAGTTAACAATGACGTTTGCCCCAGCCGCATGGGACGCTGCAGTTGTATTGTTTTGCCCACGATAGCAATTTAGAAGCTGATTACCAGATATGTTCTGGTACAGGATTGTTTCGTTGTCAATATTAATGTACCCCTGAGTACGCAGGTTAGCTGCTGAGGTTACAGTAATCGTAGTAGAAGTAGCAGTAATGGGGTTGCCCGCTGCAATAGTGGTTGTAGGCAAAGCATCTACGTTACCTGACTGCCTATCTATCCAAACCTGAATAGGGCGCCCTGTAGCATTTTTAGTAGGAATTGTGAGGTAATCGTCAGCAGATATACGGGTCAAGTTAATATCAACTTGGTTTTGCCCAGTACCCTGACGAGTTACTTGGTCATAGAAATCAATGGTATCTACAGGGATGGGGTAGCTAATCTGACCAGCGTTAATGTTTACAGGAATCTGCCCCTGCTCAATAGTCCATAGATTAATACCACGGTTTGCCCACTCAATAGTCAGCATATTGACGCTACGACGAGCAGTTCTAAACTCATAACCTGTACGTATTTGCGTACCACAACGCTCAAAGGCTTCCTCAATGAGGTCGCCCATGTCTAGGTTGAATGTAGTTGTGGTTGACGTGGTCATTATTTAACCTTTCGATACGGCTTTACTTTTTGTTTTATTCCCTTTGGCTGCGGGACAAACTGTTTTCCTTGGGCTTTTCCGGCTCGCTTGGCTCTTGTTGTTGCTGCGTACTCTTGGGGACTTAGTGCCTGTATTGCTTTTTTTGGCAGGTACCGTTCCCCTGTTTCCGACGACTTCTTCCCTGACTTGGTTGTCCACTTCTGGTCCCCCCAAGCTTTTAGGCTGCGTTGTGATTTTGCTAGTGCCACTTAATTTCTCCCGGATCCAATCCCAAATGAACGGCATTACTTATAGCCCCCACCCTTTTCCTTGTATTTCTTGGCTAAAAGTTGCGCTTTCCGAGCAGACCATTGACCCGCTGCAGTGCCGTGCGTAGCCGACGCTTTAATACTTTCAAATAAAGATTTGCGCATACCCGGCTTCGTGTAGTTACCAGCTTTGTTAACAGTTCCGCCTTCTTTATACTCCGTAAAATCCGTGTCATCTCTACGAGCTTTGCGTTTAGGTTTACCCATTTTAGAAGGCATAATTGCCCCCATGCCACGACTAGGTCTCATGCTTTTGTCCTCCCACGAATAGCACAGCCGTCAGCACGTTTGGAAGCAGAAGATACCTTACCGCCTTTTTTCATAGTAGTTGCTTCTGTTTGCGCTTGCTCTTTAGTTTTTCTGCCCGCAGCTACTTCAGCTTCTAATGCTCTAATTTTTTCATCTTGAGCTTTACCAGCATCACCAGTAACGTTGTCTACAAAGCGATTAACTGCATTAGACACCCCAGGGATAATCGACCCACTACCTATTGTTTTAGCTACTTTGCCTAAATGATCGATGTAACTCATATCGTTTTCCCTTTGGTTTTACCTCTAATAGCGCAACCATCAGCACGAGATGATGCACTTACCTTGCCGCCAGTTTTATATTTAGGCTTTAAAAATCTTGTATCTCCTGCACCGCCACCGCCTCCACCACCACTAGGTTTAGGCAATCTACCCATATCTTGCAGTCTTTCAGCATAAGTACGGGGGCGTTCAGCTTCGACTTTTGCTCTTTGTTTTTCAGCAATATCGTGAATCTCAGCCTTAGCCCGTTCGACTTTAGCTTTTTCTAAAACTTCGTCAAACTTACCAGGGCCGCGCTTTAGGTCAGGATCGTACTTCTCCTTACCTTCACCGCTAACCCTTTTAGAAGGATCTACGGGCTCAATAGCCATTTAGCATTTTCCGCCCATGCGCATAGCAACTTTACGTGCTTTGGTTTTGCCCTTGCTAGCAATACCATCAGCTGCTTTATGCCCAGCAGCTAAACCGCCACCAGCCATCTTATGCATTTTTTTCTCGTGGGACTTTACTTCTTTTTTAGCCACGGTTTTGCACTGAGCCATACCACCTTTAGCATAGCCACCAGCCTTCATGCCTTTTGCCTCACCCATCTCATGTTTAACCATGGATTTTGGTGCGCCTTTTTTCTTCATGAACTCAACTTCTTTCTTAACCATCATCTTGGACTCTTTCATTTCTCCACCTTTTCCAAATTTTTTGCCTTTATCGGCAGTTAAAAATTCCTCACCGACAGAGCGAGGCACACCAACTTTCTTAGCAAACTTAGGGTTACTAGCTACAGCTGCCATAAACCCATGTTGTTTTTTACTAACACTAGGCATTTACTTTCCCCTGAATAAGCAGGTCAATTTTGCTTTCAAGCTTATTAAACCTTGCGTCAATGTGCTCCATAACTTTATCAATTTCTGCTTGAGTGACGTTATCACGAGCCACCTCCTCACGAGTTTTGTTCAACAAAATACTAATCCGCTGAAGTTCAGCAGCTTTTTCTTTAGCCCAAAATCCTACGATGCCCATAATTACTGATAGCCCTAGGTTCCAAAACCATAAATAAACACTGTCGCTCATGCCATCTTGCCTTTAGTTTTGCCACGAACTTCACAGCCACCGCCACGAACAGAACCGCCTTCTTTGCAGTTCCAAGCACGTAAAGATTTATTAATCCGTGAGTCTGGGTCATTAGCAGTTTTAGCTGAGGTAAGTTTCTTTTTCATACCCTTCATACGGGCACAAAATGAATCGCGACGAGAGCCACCCTCTGGCTGAGGTCTTTTCAGACCTGGCTTGCCAGGGTTAGCAGCGTTATAGGAGGCGCGCCCCTTAGCGTTTAAACCACCACTAGGGTTCTTGCCTTCCTTGCGAGTCCACGCAGGAGACTTAGCCATAAAACACCGTAATCCCAAGGGGGGCAGTTGCTACGGCGGTATACCAAACACCATTAGGAAATAGAACACCTTCTCCGGGGAGAATTACGTTGGTCATGTTAGAGTTTGAACCAGTATCTAGTTCTATTAAAACATTACCCCCAGAAGCGTCTAAAAATTTAGCCATACCAGCAGCGGCGCCACCAGTAATAACTACAGATTTAATACGTACTCTGCCACTAATAAGCGCTTGATTAGTTTGAGCGCCACCAGTATGAACGCTTTTAACGTCAGTTTGCATCATAATTAATCTCCTTAAATTTTAAAGAGGACTAGGGTTTTCCCTAGTCCATCAGATTAATTACACTTGACTTGGGTTAGCAGAGCCGTCAGAAGCCAAAACTACGTAGCTAATAACAATAGTTGCAGCGCCAGTAGTCAAACTTGTGCCAGCCAATGTATAAGTAACGATTGCATCGGTGGAACCTACGTTTAACCAGCCACCAGGGGTGGTTGCGTTAGCAGCTAAAGCTACAGAACCTACGTTAGTAACTGTGCCGTTGGTGGTGAAATCAGTACCGCCAATGCTAAGTTTGCAAGTAGTTGCAGCGCTAAATACGGTTGTAGTAACTACAGTAACACTAGTTACCAAAGAGCCAGCTGGAAGCACAAATGCTGTACCAGTCAGTGTGCCAAATGCAACAGGGGCAGCTTGTGAAACAACGGTTGCACCCATATTGCGGATTGAACCAGCAGTGGTGCCAGTGGTGTTTTTAACAGTGCCAAGTAGCCAAGGGCCTAGATGTGAAGCAAATCCCATAATATTCTCCATACAGAGTTAGAGCCTATTAGTCTTGTATGCGTCTGCCGGGGCAGTCTAATAAGCCGGTTTTTCCCGGTTTTAAACATCTTACAACAAATACTAATAAATGCAAACAAAAAAAGGGGACCGAAGTCCCCTCTTTATTAGGCTCCTGGGGAACCGTACATTCCGAGTGGGTCAGACCAGCCGAATGAATAACGCTCACGAGACTTGTAACGTACGTTACCAGTATCAAAGTCGCCGTCCATCGAATTCTGGAGTGGCACACGAACGAAATGCTTCATGCCGTTTGGAACATCGGTAGTTAAATACCAGCCGTTCGAGTCGGTCAAGAAGTGGTTAATTGTGTAACCTTCAGGAATTGAACCGTTGTTCTTGATAGCGTTGATGTCGTTATCAGTTGTACCAACACGGAGTTCGGTTTCTAGCAAACGAGTTGCAACGAACTGCAATGCAGGTGGAACGATCAATTTCTTAGGTTTAGCAGCAATCAACAGATCACGTTCATCAGTCCAAGCAGCGATTTGAATAACTGCGTTTTCCAACGAAGTTTCATTCAAGTCAGCAGCGGTAGATGGAGTGTTGCTGTTGGTACCACCAGACACTAGGTTATGAGCTGTGGAGAACAAAGGAGCACCGTCGCCACCAACATAAGTTTGGTTGAAACCGTTATTGATAACGGCAGCAGCTTTAACTTGTTTGGTATACGCCATAGCACGAGCCAAAGCCTTGGTATAACGAGCCGATAAGCTGTCATACAAGTTGTCCTCGATTGCCTCTTCCGTTAGGGAGAAGCCGAGAGCGATGGTCTCATGGTTGTATCGAGCAGTCCATGCTTCTTGTGCATTGTCATAAGCGATGGCTTGGCCTTCGTTCTTGACTGGTGCAGCAGAGAAGCCAGAAAGCTTGGTCTCTTCTTCGAATGAACGCTCAGAGGTCTCAGTTTCATAGATCTCTTTATGTTCTTCACCGTAGCGAGCATACTCCAAACCGAACAAAGCGTTCAAGCCTGGGAGGAGCTCTTTTAGTAGTTGTGCGCGTGAAATAGCCATTTATAAGCTCCTAATTAAACACCAGTAGTATTGTTGTAGCTATGGAAATTTCCGTTCCATGTTACCAATACTTCAGGATAGCCGAGGAAAGTAACTTGAGTACCAGACGCAATAGTTACAGCCGAACTTAAAGTTACGGTTGTGCTGTTTACGTTTGTTACTGTGATGTAGTTACCGCTATATCCACCAGTACCGCTTGGTGAACTAATTTGCATACCAGCTTGGATTGCACTGTTAGCTGCAGTAAGTGTCAATGTCGTGCTTGAACCAGAGGTAGAAGCAGTTTGAGTGACAGCGTACACAGTATCAGGAACAACACTAACTACACGCAAAGGAGCTGCTGCTGTTACACGGGTGTTACCAGAACCGTTGCTTACAACACCGCCAGAAACGGACAAGAGGGAATTACCAGTAGTGGTAGAACCGCCTGCGCCTGACAATGGGTAAACGTTAGTGCCGATAAAAGCTGGGTTCATATAGCCTAAAGCACCAGAGGTGTTAGACAATGATTGAGCTTGTGAACCTACTGCAACTTTAAATACTGTGCGTGGATCGTCAATTACATAAGCAATTGCGTCGTTAGCAACAGTACTTGCGGGCCAATATTGGGATTGAATAGGTTGCAATGTACTTGGATTAGTATATTGGCAGCCTACGAAAACACCGATAGTGCCTGCAATAGGGGTTGTTGGAGAAGATGCGGGTGTATAAGCACCTGCAATTAATGTACCGCCAGATAGCTGGACGATTTGACCATAAAACAAGTTAGAAGAATAACCAGATGCAATAGGGATCATACGAGTTGATCCTGCATATGGTAAACCACCAATCTCGTTTACAGCCTTCAGGCCATAAGGACCTGATACTGCTGGATATGCTGACATAAAAACTCCTGATTAGTTATTTACCTTTACCAAATGATACGTCAGACCGACCTTCTTTAAAGATAGGCATGCGAGCATCGCTTTGGCGCATTAAATTGTTATCTACAGCCAACGTCTGAGCATCTGTCTGTTTTTGGAAATGTTTATTCCGCTGTTCGACAAACTCTTCCGGAGTCTTGCAAAGTAACAATCCGCCGATCTCAATCTTGTCCTTAAAGCGACTGTTGGGATCAACTAGCAGTGAAAATTGTGGTTGTTCTTCTACTGAGACAGGCTCCCAACCCTCGCGTAACTTGGCTGACAAGTTGCGAGCATCGGACTGGTCCAGTGTTGAGACACGAATCCATCTGTATGAATATCCAGGTTGTTTATCCGGTTCGGGTAACAACTCGGGCTGCTGCCACTGCTTAGGGCGTTCTGCCGTCATACGGGTATCTAATTCGCGAGCAAGTTTATTTGTTGCCATTTTAAGCCTCCAGTTTTTGCATTTCACGAGCATATTGCTCGGGGGTCAAGCCAAGTTTTTTAGCCAAAGCTACTTGACTTGCTTTTAGTACTATTCGTTTAGCCGCCGTACTTCGCGTTGCCGGTGCTACAACTGGTGCCGACTTTGGTTCAGCGCGTTGACTGGGCTTGTCGCCCCCAGCCTGCGTTTCTACTTCTACTTCATCCGAAAAATTCTCGGGAAAACGTTTGCGCATAGTTTGATCTATGCGTTTGAAATACTCTTCGGTCCCAATATAACTCTTTCCAAATTCTTTTTCAAGCTTTGTGTGCGTTCCCAACGCTAGAGCAGTCATCTCTTCGTCAGGACCGTACCAAGTATTCTTCTCTAACCATTTTGCAGTAAGAGGGTCAACTTGTGGTTTAGTTGGTTGTTGAAGGGTTTGCTCCACTTGTTCGAAGGGTTCTTCACTAACTTGTGGGGCAGGTTTAAAGTTTTTAGCTTTATCTTGTTTGAGGCTAGCCTCAGTCAACTTAGCTTGTGCTTCAACAATTCGGTCTGAATCACCCGAGTCATAAGCATCACGATAGGCTCGTTTTGCCATTTCTAACTCAGCTTCAGCAGCACTCTGCATGGTTGAAATGTATTCTTTTTCGCCCGTGGAATAAGCTTCTTTGAGCTTTTTATGCTCTTCTAATACGCGTTTAGCAAGATTAATAGCCTCTTGTTGCTCACGTAATGCAGCTTCTTTCTCACGGCGCTCTTCGTGCCAAGCCCGTTTCATCTTGTCGATGCGCTCTTTTACACGTTTAGAGTAGTTTTCGTGGTTGTCTTTTTCTAAGTCCTCGACTTCCTCTTTAGAAAGAGGGGGCTCCGCAAACTTATCATCAATTGGGGTATCGTCTTCAATCTCTAACGAGATTTCGCCGCCGTCTGCCAATGTATCTACGGGTTTACCCTTAATTTCATCGGGGAATTTAAATTCTTCTTGCTCAAATTCAGCCATAGTGGTTCTCCTTAAATGAACTTACGTTTAATGCCACGTGGGTCGTCAACTACCGCTTCCACAGAATCATCATTAATAATTCGGAACTCTCGATCATGGATAACTAACCGGGTACCAGCATTTGGGCGAACTAAAATAAAGTCGCCTTTCTTGCACCAGGGTCCATTCGGGAATCTTGTTTTATCTTGATAACAATCCGGCCCTAAGTCCACTACGAATAGCACAGTAGTAAGTAGCTCATCATGCCGACGGGTTTCGTCAGACTTAATGATGCCGCTTTCAAAGGCTTCCTCTGCTTCGGGAATTGCACAAAGAATCCTATAACCTTGCGGCTTAGGTAATTGCTTTGCCTTTTCCTCTTGCGTCTTAGCCATTAAAGCGCCAAGATCTACTGCTTGGGATAAATCAACACTACTCATCGTAATTCTCCAGATTTTTAGCAAGGTCAGTTAGGTAAGACTCTGCGGTGAGAAGACCTCGAATTTCACCACAGATAGCGCGATATTCCGCGTAATCTTTAGCTGCACCACTGGAAACGGCATCAGCTAATTGAGAGCGCTTATCTCGATATTGCTTAAGCAATACTTCTAGCGTTTGGTCCATCATTTATCGGATTTCTCCTTTTTAATCTCGGTACGAGTCCGATTGATTTCTGCCTTCTTATAGGCGATGTCAGCACCAAGACGCAGTCCTTCAAGCTTATCTTTCGATTCTTGTTGGGCTTTATCTTTGGCGGCTTTTGCCCCTACTTGCATTCCAGCAATTTCTTTTTGGGCTGCAATACGGGCTTCTTCAATACGGATTTGGTCAGCTTTCGCTGCCGCATCAATCTGAAGCTTTTGCTGCTTAAGTTGCAGATCCTGTTGCTTAATTTGCAGTTCTTGCATTTGCATTTGGATCAGTGGGTCTTGCGCCGCTTGGGCGTTTTGCTTAGCCTTCTCTTCCGCTTGATTCTGTCCGAGAAGTTGTTGTGCAGCTTGCGCTGCGAGTTGCGAGACGCGAACCTCAATAGCTTCTGGGATTCCGTCTTCGTTGATTTCGTCTGTAGGTGGTAACTCTGCACCCATAATTTCTTCCATCTGGCGACGGTACTCATAGCCAAGATGTTCTGCAATATGAGCTTGCATCGCTGCACCAATCTGCTGTGCCATAGGACTTTGATTGACAAGACCCATAATCTTAGGATCTTGCATAGCCCCCATATGCACGGCAATATGAGCTTTGTGATCTTGATACAAGAAAGCCTTAACCGGCTTCATCATCAGAATGTTTTGGTTCTCAGTAATTGGGTCGGCTGGTTTTTTATCCTCTTGTGTAGGCACAAGCTTTTGATAATTTTTGATCCCCAACACGTCCAACATCTGACGATGCAATAGTGGCAAGTCATACAGCTGCGGAGCAGTCTGGGCTAGTTGTAAAGCAGCTTGATACTGCACTACTTTTTGCGACATAGTTGCCGCGTTGGGGTCTGATACTGGAATAACGTTTACTAAATCGTAGTCAGACTTTTTAGCCTTGCGACTACCTTCTTCTGGCTCAAATGTATATTCCTCTGGGGTGTACTCAGCAATGATGTTCTTTAACAGCTTGAACTCTTGCTTCATCGAGTAGTGAATACGGGCTTGTACCGCACTCATCACCTTTAATGTTCTTTCTAATATTGCTAATGTCGTACCCACTGGGGAGTTAGCAGACATGTCGCTAACTTTCATATCCGCTGCCGCAGCAAATCGACGACCCTCGTCAATGATCTGATTCATCAACTGATACAAGGTCTGGCTTGGCTCTTTATATGGGAGTGGCAGGATGTTATCCCGCATGGTTCCGCTTGGCACGTCTACATCACGGAACTCGCCTGGGGCTATCGGTGTGTCGTCGCCTTTGACTCGCAGTCCACGGGTCTTAAAGCCACCTGGCAGATTGCTAAGTGTTCCTGCATCAACCAACTGGCGGAGGATACTAGTACCTGACTTAGCAAAAGCCCCGATAAGATGAATGAGACCAAAATGATAAAACCCAAAACCAGGTATATAGCCGTAGTGAACAAAGTGATTACGCTTTGCGTTAGTTTGGTCATCCGGCTGCCAATTTCTTCGAATAGCAAGAACATTTGAAGTTCCTTTCTCGATAGTCACAACGTAAGGCAGTCCAATACCTGTTGGCTTACCTTTCTTATCTTTGTGCTCATACCCAGGAATATCTAAGTTGACGTGCATCTCAAGAATTTTGAAGCGATCATCCGATGTCGCTCTAAAACCCATCTTTTCTGCAATTGTTTTTTCTACTTCATCCAATGTATTCATCGGATCACCAAGTTCTACGTCACGGTAGAACCCAGCTGCTTGTAGGCGCAACAGTTCATTCTTAGTTTTACGCATGACATGAGTCACACGATCCGCAGTATCAAGATTACTTGCACCGTATGGCACAACAATGTCTTCTGCTGGTACAAATATGGAAGCCTGACGGTCTAATGCTGGGTCAAAGTACACTTTTTTGAACGCATTACCTGCAAGACCCAAGCCCCACAACATTCTTTCGTGCTCTGGACGGTATTCTTTCATCACATCCGTGAGCTGGTAGTTCATGTCTTCCTTGACACGCTCCGCCGCATCTTTTTTCTCTGGTGTTTCTTTACCAATGATCTCAATTTTGACTGGACCTGCTGCTGGAAACGTTTCCATCATGGTCTCTGACTGGAATTTGACGAGCGCTTCGCTCATCAGTGGGTGGTACACCCCGCAGGCGCCTTCCCAAGGCTCTGCTCTTTCCTCAATCTTCATACCTAAGAGCTCTAAGCCGTCGACGTAGGTCTGCATCCAGTCTTTGCGAGCACTAATGTCGTCTTCAAAGTCACTAATGAGGTCAGAAGCTAACTGTTGTAGCTCATTCTCATCAATATACTCAGCTAAGTTAGCGTTAAAGTCTTCTTCTGACTCTGGTTCTGGCTTTATCTCTATTGTTAGAGGTCCGATACCTATTTCTACTGACTCGGGATCTTCAATTGCAATTTCTAATGGAGCTTCTTGAGCAGCTAGCTCTTCCATACCCACAGGGGCTGCATACAGTCCTTTGTCAATTGCCATAATCTAGTCCTTAATAGTACGGAACTTTCCGTCTAAATTCTCTTGGCTCGTCTTCCTCGTCCGTGTCGAGACGAATAAAGCCTCCACGCCTGAATCTTAACAGGGCTTGGCTCATCGAGTCTACTAAATCGTCATGCTCTCCCGAAGGAAAGCTCGCGACCTCTTCTACTAACTCATCTGCCCAGCGTGTTCCAGGTACCCAAACTCGTCCTGATGCAAATATATCAGCAACTGCATTCAAACGCGAGATTTTATCGTTCCCTTTTGATGGAGTGTACTCCTGTACTGGTAGTCCCATTGCCCTTAACTCGAATACCAACGGCGCTCCCGACGCTTTTGCTTCCACTATTAGGCTATCTGGGTTCCATTCTTTGTACTCTTCGACTGCTTTTTGCTTCAGTTCTGGGAACTCCATCCTCTTTTTGAACGCATTTAACAAAATAATATTAGCTTGTGGGCGCCCAGTGTCGTCATCTTGGTAGAAAACTCCCCATGTTGTACACGCAGAGTAGTCTGAACGCTCGGTTTTAAGGAATGCCGTGTCCCAAGACTGGATAATAAACTCACAGGACGGCGGTACATCCTCCTGCCAGTACTGCCACCACTCGCGTTTGATGATTGCCGACACGTCTGAGGTCGGCGCCTGCATATACTGAGCCTGCCATTTGCCCGTCGGGAGCTCGTTGCGTAAGGCTTCTAGCTCTTCTCTGCTCCAAAACTCAGGCCAAAGTGGGGTGTCATCCTCAAAAAGGGCTGGAAACTCAATGACTCTCCACCCTTCTCCTTCTCTTTCTATATCCGCTTTAACTACCCGACCCGTAAGATCTTTCTTAGACCACCGGGTCATCACGATGATGATTGCCCCACCTGGCTGCAGACGCTGACGAGGACCGGATGTGTACCACTCGTAGGTCTTGTCGTAGATTTCTGGGTTAGTTTCCGCTAGTGCGGCTTCTTGTTCTGAGTGGGGGTCGTCAATAATGAGTATATCCGCGCCCTTACCAGTGACCGCTCCGCCAACACCAATAGCAAAGTAGTCTCCGCCTTTATTAGTTGCCCAACGACCCGCTGCCTTACTATCGGCTTGGAGCCCAACTCCCGGAAATATTGACTTGTATACGTCTGAGTCGACCAAGTTACGGACTTTGCGTCCGAAGCCCACAGCGAGCTCAGCGGTATGGCTGGTTTGTATAACCTTCTTCTGAGGATATTTGCCCAGGAACCAAGCAGGAAGGAGATAACTAGCAAATTCAGATTTTGTATGCCGAGGTGGCATATTGATAATAAGTCTCTTACACGTACCATTTGCTACCTCCTCAAATGCAGCCGCCATGTCCTTATGGTGCTTGCCTTCTATGAATGTAGGCCAGACCTTGTTCACAAATGCCATGAACCTGACCTGTGCCAGCTCTTTACTTTTTAGTGTTTCTAGGAGCTCTAGCTCCTCTAGTAACTTTGCCTGCTCCGCCTCAGACAGCATAGGGAGAATCTTCGGGATGTCTTTGAGGGATATGGTATCTAGGATGTTACTCATTTATTTTTAAGTCACCCTTACTTTTTGCCTTCAGGCTCGTCTACGGTAGCTTGTGCGTTTACATCTACTGGAGTACCCATATCTACCACCCCTAGGACGTCGTCCAAGGTAGCTGCGGTAACTGTGTTCTCCGGGGTAATGTCCTTAGCATTTAGTAGGCGCTTGACCCGCTCCTTGATCGCCATCTCTAAATCCGATGAGTTTTTGTAGGTCACGGTTACTTCGGAGCGCTCGGTGAACAACGCTATATCGGAATGCTTGCCTAGGAGTTCCAAGGCTTTTAGTTCAAACCGGGGGTCCCCACAGTTGGCTAGCTCTAGTAGCTTATTGGTAAGCGCCGCACGAACGTCACTCATCTCGGCAGCTATGCGCCCGCTGTATACCCGTAAGAATTCCCGTGCAGCAAATGCCACCGGTGGGCTATTTAAAGCTGCTTTGTCCTGAGTCTTCACGGCTTTATCTAGGAGACTTGCCGTTTTCACCGCATCTTCTTGGGTGATCTCAGGTGGCGGACCTAGCTGGTCTAGGAGGTCTTGGGTATTAGCAACGACTGCAAGTTCTTCCGCAAAAGACGACGTCTCTACATCCGCCGTGTCGTACGGAGGGGGAATGTCCTTGGTAGGCTCAACATTAATTGTCATATTGTTAGCAGGAGGTTAATCCAGTTTCTCGCAATATAACACAGGAAAAAATAAAAGTGGGGTACTAATGGCAACAATAGAACAAGTATTGGTTGATAAAAATCCACGTTCCCCCTGTCCACGTGAAGGACAGAAAAATTATATTTGAAAAATATACCCCCCGGGGGGTATGAAAATAAAAAAGGTAAGGGGTGGTTTCTTAAGGTCCTTTATGGTGCCAATTTGTGGATATTTAAATAGGGGGAGGGGGGTTAAGTGCGCCAGGTGTAAGCATGGGGAGTTTTTTAAAACGAGGAATCTAACGTGCAAATTAGTAAGTATAGGGGGACTAACAATCCTTTTTTTAATTTTGGGGGGTCGGGGTAAGCCATGCAAAACCTAACATTGTTAGACAAGGGAGGGGGTAATTATTGTTTCCCAAAAACTTGAAATAGGGGTTATTTTGTGTTATAATTTACTCATGAAATCGAAAAGGTTTCACAGGTTTAGTTAGATACCTATTCAAAATCTAACATTGTTAGAAAAGGAATTAACATGGAACATCAAACAGTAATCGGTAGCAATTTTGTATCACTTCAGACCGCACTAGATGACGCTAGGAATGCGATTGTAAAGAATGGGATTAAAACAGGCGAACTCATTCAGAATTACGCTAACGCTATGGACAACGCTTTTGATATGACCCTTGCGAATGGTGAAGTGGTGAAGTGGTTTAACCTAACAGGCAAACAGAAGTCAGGGGTGAAAGCCGAGTATGACAAATTTGTATCTGCCCTTGAAGGTGGTGGCTTAGGTGGTAATAAGTATGTGTATTGGCAACGGGTTAAAGAGGCTAGTGGATATGTAACCACAGGCAACAAGGTTAAAGGTAGCGGGTCAGTAGATGACAAAAACCTAGCAGACCTCCGCACAATCATTAACCGCATTGTCGAGGCTAAGAATGGCGGGGTTGAGTGTAAGTCAGCAGACCTAATCGAAGATTTCAGATTCTGCTTTACTCAATTAGGTGGTGATTTGACCGCTAAGGGAATGAAGTAAAACAGGGGGGAATTTCCCCCCGATTAAAAAGCCCCGAATCTCGGGGCTTTTTTGTTTCCGTCATTTTTAAAAATGACAGTTACATGATAGTTTTAATCTGATAGTTCTTTGATAGTTCCCTAGAAAGAAGGGTGAAACGAGAGGACGTGGGGAAATTCCCCAAACTAACATTGTTAGAAAACGAGAGCAGAAAAATCTTATAATACAAGCCTTTGAAATCAAGGACTTACGTGTATTATAAGAAAACCAAAAACAAAATCTTATAATATAAAAGCCTTTGTAATCAAGGACTTACAAGCGTTTTTGGGGGTATTATAAGAAAAGTCAAAAAATTGAGTGAGCAAGGTCTGAAACGAGCCTTTAGCGCAGTGCTTTTCTTACATTAGCAAAGGCAAACTCTCTGGGGGTATATAATTTTTTTATTTTTCTTATTTTCTTATATTATTATCTTTTCTCCTCTCCAAGCCTTATACCTATTGACTTTTGTATTATAAGAAATATCGTAAGAAAACCTCTCCATTTTCTTATAATACCCCCAATTTCCTTATTTTACATTCCTATTTTGTGTTCCTCCAATCAAACCGATAAACTTGATTAAAGTCTTATATTGTGTTATAATATAGGAATAGTGGGAATTTTAGTTGTTTCAGTCGTTTTTAGTCATTTCTAACATTGTTAGATTTTTACAAGGAGATCAGTATGAAGTTCATGGATAGCGACATCTTTGCAGTTGCCTTAATTGTGTTCGTGATTTTGTTTGTGTTTGTTCACATTGTTTTATTTCTGCTCAAATAACCCAAGGGAGACCTAACAATGTTATATGGCTTTGAGTGCGAGTGTGGCGAGGAAGTAGATGCTAGACGCATAGCGTTGGGGTATCAGACATGCTTGGTATGTGGCGACAAAGAGGCAAGGGCAAGAAGGTTCACAGTTGTGCCCATGCACAAAAGCAATTACGTTGCCATTTTCGATAGGTCTGATTTATTGGGTATCAACAACAAAGGGGGGCTAGTGAAGTGAAACTAGAGCAGATGCTACGCAAGTTAAAGGAAAAGGAAACGCATTACGAACATTGGGATCCAAACAGGCACATGGCTGAGGAAGTAGATGCAGATAAATACCTACGCAACAAAGCAGAACGCATGTATGAGTTGTGGCTTAGACACAACAACCCCGATAGTGTTATGTATAAATACCCAAAGAATCCCAACGACCATGAGAAGTTCATGTGGATCGAGGGGTATATGGTGGCTAATAAACGAGGGAGGTGGCGAGATGACTGAGGAAGAGATTGCTGAAATACGAGGTATCGAACAGGTAGATGTAAGCCTTGCCGATATTGCGATAGTCAAAGGGCATAACTATGCCCACGAATACAACCCAAGCACAGGCAAAGCCACAATGAAATCCAATTACGGAGAAATCAAAAAAGCCTATCAAGATGGGTTCTTAGCGGGGTTTGCGTTCCGTATGGGGGGTGGGCATGAAAGTGGTTAAGT
>JACCDL010119676.1_pt1 | contig 19634 bp, 15 predicted proteins | sample 7441931 | NCBI WGS metagenome assembly JACCDL01 (sample SAMN15323437, study PRJNA562643) | freshwater metagenome | isolation source: river surface water | place: USA:Blue River Watershed | collected 2017-08-16 | reverse complement strand
CATCTTCACGCGCACACGAAAATCTGCGACATAAGGATCCAGATACAGTCGCTCGAATTCCGACACACCGGCTTTGTCATGAAAGGCAATGATGCCCAGCACCGTGCCCATGGAGAATTTCGCTTGATGCACGGTTTCCGGTGCGATTACCCGACCCAGCACATCAATTGCTCCCTGATGCACATGCGTGGTCACTTCGGTGATATCCGATGCTTTAAGCTTATGTTCGCGCATCGCCTGCTGCAAGGCATCGGCCGCGGGATGGGTATGGCGGCAGGACGCGTGAAACTTGAATGAAGTTTCGATCGTTGCCCAGCGCTGTCCCAACCTGTCGGTCAGGCGCGCAGGATCGGCATCGCGCGACATGCCGGCGCCCATACCTTGCGGACCTTCGAGTACCTGCTTGGCACCGGTAAATCCTTTTTCTGCCAGCAGCGCGGCAAGCAATCCGTCTGCAGCTGCTTTGCCTGTATGTAGTTGTTTTGAATCCGCTGCATCGCGCAAAAATTCCCACAAGCCTGCGGCCTGTGTGCCCGCCGAGCCTATGGCGTGCTGCATCTGCTGCGCATTCAGTCCCATCAGTCGACCTGCTGCCACTGTAGCCGCGACCGTACCTGCGGTTCCTGTGGTGTGAAAAATCCGGTAATGAGAACGCCCCAGAAATTCGCCTATGCGTATACCGGCTTCGTAGCCCGCCACCGATGCCGTGATCAGATCCTGACCACTACATCCACGATCCTGCGCAATCGCCAGCGCTGCGGGGAAAACAACGGCTGCCGGATGAAACACGGAACCGTTATGCACATCATCCTGCTCTGCATAATGCGACGAAGCGCCGTTAACCAGCGCAGCGAACAAAGGTGACGTCATGCGACGCGAGATCAGTACCTCTGCACGACCTTCCTGTGGCCCCATCTCGCTCGCAATCGCTTCAATGGCCTGCACTGGCCGTCCCACCTTGCCTGCCATCGCAGAGCCAAACCAGTCCAGCAGCAAATCTTCCGTACGACGCACCACGTCATCGGGAATGTCGCTGAACTTCAAATTCGCGGCAAACTCGGCCAGTTGCTGACTCGGAGCGTTGGTAGCTTTCATCACAGTCTCTCAGAAGGAGCGCGGCATGCCGAGTACATGCTCGGCGACATACGACAAAATCAGATTGGTTGAAATAGGCGCGACCTGATAGAGACGCGTCTCGCGGAACTTGCGCTCCACATCGTATTCGGAAGCAAAGCCGAATCCACCATGAAACTGCAAACAGGCATTCGCCGCTTCCCAAGAGGCATCAGCGGCTAGCATCTTGGCCATATTCGCCTCGGCGCCACAGGGCTTGCCCGCATCAAACAGCTCGCAAGCCTTGTAGCGCATCAGGCTCGCTGCCTCTAGATTGACATAGGACTTTGCGATCGGAAATTGCACCCCCTGATTTTGTGAAATGGGTCGACCGAAGACGATGCGTTCATTAGCATATTTGGTGACCTTGTCAATGAACCAGAAGCCATCACCAATGCACTCGGCGGCAATCAGCGCGCGCTCGGCATTCAGACCATCGAGTATGTATTTGAAGCCCTTGCCTTCTTCGCCAATGAGATTCTCGACCGGTATTTCAAGGTTTTCAAAAAAGAGCTCATTGGTCTCATGGTTGACCATGTTGCGGATGGGTCGTACCGTCATGCCATGACCGATCGCATCGCGCAAATCGACAATGAAAATGGACATGCCTTCGGATTTTTTTGTGACCTCGGCCAGCGGCGTTGTACGCGCCAGCAGGATCATGAGATCAGAATGCTGTATGCGCGAGATCCAGACCTTCTGACCGTTGACCACGTAGCGATCGCCCTTGCGGACTGCGGTGGTCTTGATTTTGGTGGTGTCGGTGCCCGTCGTGGGTTCAGTTACGCCCATCGACTGCAGTCGCAGTTCACCTTTGGCGATTTTGGGAAGATAAAAATCTTTTTGAGCTGTCGAGCCATGACGCAGCAAGGTGCCCATGTTGTACATCTGCCCGTGACAGGCACCGGAATTGCCACCGGCGCGATTGATTTCCTCCATGATCACCGAGGCCTCGACCATGCCCAGACCTGATCCGCCATATTGCTGAGGAATCAGCGCCGCCAGCCAGCCGGCCTGCGTGAGTGCGTCAACAAAAGCTTCCGGATAACCACGCTCTTCATCGATCTGGCGAAAATACTCGGCAGGGAATTGCTCGCACAATGCGCGAATGGCATCACGAATATCCTGATGAGCGTCGCTGGCGTGGGACATGGGCTTTCCTTGGGATGGCGTACTTCAAAGTACAGAGTCTCTATCGGGCAGATACTCACGAACCGCAAAGTCTGACCTATCCCACCAACCCCAACAATTCAGAAATTTGGAAGCGCCGCTTAGAGGCGACTTAAGGAGGTACTGATTTACTAGCACCAATTACAGTTACACATCACGAAGTAGAGTTAACCCATTGATTTTTATTATTTTTCAACACATGCGTGCGCTGACTCATCCTGCAACGAGGATGAACTGAACACGACCTTAACCCTGCGCCGGGTGCGGCTATAGGGGGGCGTTCGTGGCGGTGACGCGGATATTTCAGGCGATTGCGTGTTCTTCAGCCACCAGCAACTCAACCAGCTCGCGCGCAAATGCGGGCAGCGATTGCATGCTGCGCACGCACACCTGCAGCCTGCGGACCGCCCATTCATCGGACAATTCAACCGTCTTGATTCGCATGCTGCGCGCATGGCGGCTGGCGGCGGAGAATGGCACTACACCAATACCGACATTGGATTCAATCATCCTGCAGGCCGCTTCGAAGTTACCGACCTGAATACGAATTTTGATTTGCTGATTCAGGTCATTGGCGGTCTGAGCCAGGAAACTGTGAATGGCGCTGGCTTCCAGCATGCCCACAAAATCATGCGCCAGTGCTTCGCTGAATTCAATACGCCCGCGCCCGGCCAGCTGATGCGACTCCGCGGTGACCAACACCAAACGGTCTTCGCGAAAGGGAATCGCTTCCAGACCTTCGGTGCGGACATTACCCGCCACGATGCCGATCTCGACCTTGCCTTCCGAGACAGCACGCACGATGTCATTGGAAAGCCGTTCCTTGAGATCGATATTCACATCCGGATGCGTGGCCAGACATTTGGGGAGTAAAGCGGGCAAAAACTCTGCCATCGAGGTGGTATTGGCCAACATGCGCACATGGCCGCGTGAACCATTCACATACTCAGCCAGATCACCACGCAAATCCGTCAGCTGCTGCAATACCAGTCGCGCATGATGCATGAAGGCCTGACCGGGTGGTGTCAGCGTGACACCCTGACTGGTGCGGTACAGCAGTTTCACGCCCAGTCCCTCTTCCAGATTTTTGATGCGTATGGAAGCTGCAGGCAGTGACATGTGCGAGCGCTCTGCCCCACGCGTCAGGCTGTTGGCCTCTGCGATATTGACGAAAAGACGAATGTCGGGAAGATCGAAATGCGCGGCCATGGTGTTCTCTAGGTAAAAAGCGGAAATGGTTTGAACTGTCCGGATAGCAGTGATTTGCTGTCGGCGTATCCGAGCCAGCCTTCGATCAGCGTGGCATAGACCTGTCGGAAATCGGTGGTGTATTTCATGTTGCCGTTCTCATCAAGGTCGGTGAGCAGAGGCGCTTTGCCGTAGTGACCACCACGCACAGGTTTGCCAATCACATACATATGATTGGCCGTGCCGTGATCGGTACCCAAGCTGGTGTTCTCGGCCACTCGGCGTCCGAATTCCGAAAACACCAGCACCGTCACATCGTCTGCGCGGCCGATACGATCCATATCTTTGATAAAACCTGCGATCGCATCCGAGACATAACTCAGCAAACGCTGGTGTTGATCCACCTGTTGCACATGCGTGTCAAAGGCATTGTGCCGGTAACCGACGTGATATAGCTGCGTTGGCAGATCGGCGGCAATCATTGATGCCACCTTGGGTAAATCCAGCGCGATGATGCCGTAATCAACCGGCGTCTTGTAGCTGTCCCAAGCGGCTCGCACGCGTTGAGATGCCTGCTTTGCACTCTGTGCGACTTCATCCAGATAACGCTGCGAAGGATTGACTGACTGTGCATCGGTCACGCTGTCGAGTACCGAGCGGCTTTGGTGCAAACCTTTGCGCATGAAACGTTCGGGATCATCGAAGACAACCGGTACATGGCGAGCCGCACGGACAGCGAGCGACTGACGTTCATCGATATTGACCAGAAAATTCGGTGTCAGCTCAGGATCAATCGCATCCGCAACGCGGCCCAGCCAGCCATAGGGTTCACCCCCATTCGGCACACCGGTATGCCAGTACGCCATGGAGGTGAAATGAGAATACGACGGCTGGGCATAACCACAGCCATGCACAATAGCCATACGGCCATCCTTGTAGAGCTTCTCGAAACCCGACATGCTGGTATTGAACCCATAGTGATCATCGATCTTGCGCAGCTTGGTTTCGCGAATGCCGATTTTTGGTCGCAGACGGTAGTACGCATCATCGGCGTAAGGCACCAGCGTGTTCAGTCCATCATTGGCGCCGGAGAGTTCGACCACCACCAAAATGCGTTTTGATGACGGTGAAGCGGCCTGCGCGATACCTGCAGGCAGCGCAGATACCAATCCCGCACCTGCCAGTGCCTTGAGTAAATCACGTCGCGTCATGCCCGAGTGTGTGTGTTCCATATTCATCCCAGTTGGTAGGCAGGCAAGGACAAAATCACGTGCAGCGCATTGCGCAACGCATCTTCCATGTAGGTATCCGCTTGCTTGAGATCGGCTGTACCGAGATCAGCTTCGAGCATCGCCACCATCCCATCACGCGTGGCCGAACTCACTGGCACGGATACAAAGCGCAGCAGCAAATGATCAACCGCTTCGCGTGCCGTCTTGCAACCAGCGACGCGCACCATTGCCGAGAGATCCAGTTGCGCCGTGGTGCGGGGTATGGGTTTGACTTTCTCGATCGCCTTGCGCCAAGCGTGATAGCTGGCCAGTCTTGTATTGAAATCTTCATCGCGATCGGCCTGCATGGACATGGAAGTCAGGTCTTTGCCATCCGGCTTGGTCGCTGTGGTGACATCCGCTCCCAGCGAGAGTTTTTCTGCCACGCTCAGAATCTGATAGCGCTCGTTGGGCACGCGATCGTTGGCGACAAAATCAATCGGCGGGAAGACAGTGTCGTACACAAAATTTCCCCGCAAGAGCAACAGACCCGGTGTAATCCAGCTGCGTCCCTGCGCCCAGCCTGCGACGTTAGGTGGAAACAGCAGTTTCTGGCCCATCGCATCGGTGAGCTCATTAAAGTCAGGTATGCCTGGTACTTCTTTCATTCCCTTTTTTCGGTAAGTGGAAATGACCAGTTCCGCTGGGGGCTTGATGCGGGTCGCGACCGATGCATCGCTGTAAAAATCCCGCGACAGGAATATCGTTTCCAGAAAAGGCGCAATTTCGTAATTGGCATCACGCAGCAAACGCCCCAAGCGGACACGCAATGCCGGAGAGAGATCCTCTCGCACGAAATACGGATAAATTTTTCCTGCAACGAATTCCGAAGTCACAGGCTGCGACAAAATAATGTCGATCACCTGCTCGCCGTCGAAATTACCCGTGCGACCCAAGACGGTTTTCGGATCATTGTCATGCAGCGCCGGGTTGATCACAAACTTCACGCCCTGATAATTCCAGCCGGTGAACGCGCGCGCAGCTTCCCGGATATCCAGTTCGGAGTAATTGCCGACGCCCATGGTGAACAGCTCCATGATTTCGCGAGCAAAGTTTTCATTCGGTGCGCCCTTAACGTTCACGCCCGCATCGAGATAGGCCAGCATGGCCGGGTCTTTGGCCACGGCAATCAGCAAGCTGCGGAAATTGCCGGTGGCCTGAGCCCGAAACAACTCATTTTGCAGATGCATTTTTCGGAAATCGCGGACCTTTTCTTCACTGGTAGCGAAATGGCCATGCCAGAAGAGCGTCATTTTTTCTTCCAGCGGCCGTTCCGTGAGCAGCATGCGATTCGCCCACCAATAAGCCACGCGCTGCGTTTCCAGCTTGCTGGCACGCAGCCAGTAAAGGAAACGATCGGCCACTTGCTGTATGCGACGATTACCGGAGGGTTTGACCTTCACCCCTAAAGCCTCACCCTTCTCACGGGCCAGGTCTGTTGCTGCGGGACGCGACACCGCAAAGGGATCAAGGCCAGGATCAAAACTGTCAGAGGCCTCGAACGCGGGCAAGGTCTGCTTGATGCTCTGGTAGCGCACCAAAGATCGCACGGCCTGCTCGGCCGTCATCTTGGCAAGGCGGTTTACTTCAGACGGTGTGGCCCCAAAGCCGGCGCGTTCCAGTAAGTGGGCGGCGCGTTCGCGATTCCAGGATTCTGTGGGGAGCGGTTGAAGATCGTCCTTCCATAGCGCGGGCGCCGCCTGTAACTGCACCGAGCACAAAAACAGGATCAGCCAAAGCAAACGGGGAACGACATAAGCCATGGGTAGGCAATACATGATGCAGGAGGAAAATCAAACTGTCCGGATAGGTCAGCGATTGCCCCAAAAGTTATCGGTAAACCGAATTTTACGGCAGCGGCGCGTTAATCGGTCAAAATATCGAATATCGCACTCATGCGTGCTATATTTATAACAAACAGTTAAAAGCGCTTCGAGAAGCTTGATTGAACCAGACTGCAAAGGGACTGCAACCCTTTCAAAGGTACCGGTCAACGTGGTTCGAACGCCTACCAATAAAAAATCAAAATGACCCATCATCGTTTTTTCTCATTGGGCCGCCTGAGGCTCTTTCATCATTTTTATGCTCTGGTTCTCGCTCTTGCGCTCACGCCTGGTGCGCGTGCCGAGGAATCGGTAATCAAAGAGCCACCCGCGGAAGCGCGGCCGGCCGACGCCAGCATGGATGTCGCCAAACGCATTGATCCAACCGATTTCAAACACCGCTTTGACCTGCGCAGCGAATACATCGACTACGGAACCGCATCAACCTACACCATAACACCGCGGGGTGAATACGCATTCACCAACGCGCTCGCCTTGCGGGTTGAGCTACCCGTGGCGCGCTACGATACGGGAACTGGCACTGCTTCTGACCAGGGGATAGGCAACCTGCTGACGCGCCTTGCCTGGCGTGCTGTGCGCGGCGATGGTTATGCAATGGTCACAGGATCCGAACTCATCCTGAATACAGCGAGCGAGGCCAATCTGGGCAATGGTAAAAATGTACTGGCACCCTTTGCCTTTTGGTCGATCGATATTCCCGCTGCAAAATCCGTATTTTTTCCTTACATACAATACGGTCGATCTTACAGCGGCGAAACCAGCCGGGAGGCTGTGCATTACACCAACCTGCGTACCTCATTATTGACGCGCTGGCCGTCAAAGGTTTACAGCTTTGTCGAAGTCAGTTACTGGATCGATCACGAACGCTCGAATAGTTACAGCTCCAACATCAAAGCCGAGGTCGGCCGATTTTTCACCCCTAAAACTGGTTTTTATATTCGACCAGGCACCGGCATGTCGGGCACCGACAATCGCTTAGGCATGAAGTCGACGATGGAAATTGGGATGCGCCACTTTTTCTGATCGCCGGGCGGTGCCAACCTGCTAAAGACGGTTTCGGCGGGCTTGTGCAGGATTACCGGAAATACCGCAAAATTGTGATTGGGAAATAATTAACAAATCTACAAAACACCATCCGGGAGCAAGCCCATGACAACCTCTTTTCTGAAACGCGGCGCACTGGCTGCAATCGCCATCGCCGCCACTGCACTGGTGGGGCTATCGGTCGCCGAAAACACCGACAAGGCCTTGCTAGATCGAGCCCGTGGCCTGTTCAAGCCTCTACCCGATACGGCCCATGTCGATGATTACCCGCATTCCAGCGAACGCGTCGAATTAGGCAAGAAGCTCTTTTTTGAAAGCCGCGTTTCTACAGACGGCCGCATGAGTTGTGCGGCCTGCCACAATCCCAGCTACTACGGTGCGGACTCACTGGCACTGTCAGTCGGCGTGCACGGCACCCTCTTGCCGCGTAATGCGCCTACGGTATTCAACACGCCGCTGCTGATTGCGCAGCACTACGGCGGCAATCGAGTCAGTGTCGAAGAGCAGGCAATGAAAGCCCTGCTCAGCCCGCTTGCTTACGGCAACAAGACCTATGGCGAAGCCGAAGACAAAATGCGCTCGTTGGGTTACACCCCGCTTTTCGAAAAAGCCTTCCCGAACGAAAAAGATCCGGTCAGCGCAGAAAACTGGGCCACCGCCATCGGCGCCTTCGAGCGCACCCTGCTAACACCAGCGCCTTTCGACCGCTACCTCAAAGGCGACCAAAAGGCCATCAGCAAGGACGCCAAGATCGGATTGGAAAAATTCATGAGCTATGGTTGCGCCGGCTGCCATAACGGCTCCGTGGTGGGTGGACAGAGCTTCCAGAAATTCGGCCTCACCGAAGACTACTGGCTAGCGACGGGCAGCAAGGAAATGGCGCTGCTCAAGGGTCGCGACAAAGGCAAATTCCACGACACCCAGAAACCGGAAGACACCTATATCTTCAAAGTGCCTCAGCTGCGCAATGTGGCCATGACGCCGCCGTATTTTCATGACGGATCAGTGGCCAAGCTGGATGATGCCGTGCGCGTGATGGCGCGCCTCCAACTCGGAAAAACCCTGAGTGATGACGACGTGGCGCATATCGTCGCGTTCCTGAATACGCTCACGGGCGAGGTGCCCGCCCATTTTGCGAGTGTTCCCAACCTGCCAGTTGCTCCCTACCGCAACTGAGGCATAAGGCCCAATGCGCCTCTTATCGCCAAGGCAAGGACTCCTGCTATGCATGCTGCTGCTTGCCCAGTCGGGCTGGGCATTCGAGCGCACGGACGGCGTGGTGGTGCAATGTCAAGCCGAGCGCAACGGGGAGCGCCGCGACGTTAAAGAAGTTTGGTTAGGTTTCGGTGATGTTGGTGACCGCCACCCTGAACTTGGCGGTGCGGCAGCCGTCGTAAGACTTGATAGCGACGGCTGGCCCGTGATCTATTTTGACAATGTGGTGTTCAAGGCGATGCTGGTCAGCGATCCGCATATGGCAGATTTCATTTTTTATCATGAATGCGCCCACGCTCGCGATCAGGACAAGAGCGAGATTGAAGCCAACTGTGAGGCCTTCCTCCAGTTGCAGCAACAAGGTCTGATGACGCCGGCAAAAGAGTACGCGCTCGGCGCCACCCACCGTCGCATGCGCCGCTTGCCCTCTCGCTACGGCGGTAGCGGCGAGGTTTTCTGGGAGCAGACCATGGCTTGCGTGCAGCGAGGCGGTGATTTTTCGGAACACGGTGTAAATGCGAAATAAAAATTCTTGTTTTCGCTTTTATGTATAAATGCATAAATAGTTAAAAATTTCAAAACTACACTTTTAGTTTTTTATTTATATTTTTAGTTTTTTTATGCTAAGGTACCTTTAGAAATTGTTTTGGAGGTGCCATGTGAAAGGTATCGTTTTCCGCGAATTCATCGCCATGGTCGAAGACCAGTTTTCTTTGGATACTGCCGATCACATCATCTCCGCATCCAACCTCTCATCGGATGGCGCTTACACCTCAGTGGGGACTTATCCGCCCCAAGAAATGGTTGATCTGGTAACGCACCTGTCCACGGCGACCAGCATTAGCGTTCCTGATTTGCTGCATCATTTTGGGAAACATCTCTTTCAGCGCTTCTCTGTCATTCACCCCGAATATGTAAAAACGCACGAGAGTGCTTTTGAATTATTGCGCCGACTGGATGGCCATATTCATGTTGAGGTACGCAAGCTTTACATAGATGCGGAGCTGCCCGCTTTCGACTATGAAGAACTGGGTGACGGTGAGATGGTTTTCGTATACCGCTCACGCCGCAAGCTGGCTGATTTCGCGCACGGACTGATTCAAGGCTGCATTGATCACTTCGGTGACCCCATGCAAATCGAACGAACTAATTTGCCCGATGACGAAAGTGGTGCACATACCCGTTTCCAGCTAAAGCGAATGCACAATGGCGCCGCCCGATGATCTACACGCCCGGCGTCTGGCGCGCGAAATCAGTGCACGAGAGCAGGCAGAGACTTTGCTGGAGCAAAAAAGTCTCGAACTTTTTCATCAGGCTGAAGAACGACAGCGCACACTTGATGCCTTGCGCGAGAGTGAAGAGCGTTATCGCCTCATCGTCGAACTGTCTCCCGACGCCATCCTGATCGAGATTGACGGAAAAATCGTTTTTACCAATCCGTCGGCGCGGCTCATGTTCCGAGAAACGGAAGATCTTTCGCTGCCAGGTCGAAGTCTGGCCTCGCTGATCAGCAGTGCTCAAACTGAAGCCACCGCTCTGCAACTGATGATCAACCCAGATTCGGAAACCGAAGAGATTGCCATTCGTCTGGACGGCTCGGTCTTCGATGTTTCTGTTTATCGCGTATCGCTCGTATACCAGGGCCAGCCCGCGATACAAATGGTAGCGCGCGATATTTCCAATCGCAAGAAACTGGAATATCAACTAGCTTTCCAGGCGACGCATGATTCACTGACCGGAACCAACAATCGGAGTGCCCTGTTGGAACGATTGGCAGATGCAATCACCTATGCGCGTCGTAATTCGCTGACGGTGTGGGTCGCCTTCATTGATCTGGATCGTTTCAAATTTATTAATGACCATTATGGCCATCTCATCGGTGATCAGGTGCTGACTAGGATCAGCAATCGGCTGCGCTCGGCATTGCGAAACAATGATGTGCTTGGGCGTTATGGCGGTGATGAGTTCATCGTCGTGTTACGCGGCGGACCAGAAGCCGAAATAAGTTCGGAAACGCTGGAACGTATCATGCAGGCCGTTGCGGAGCCGATGATGATCGATGGACACTCCATGCGCGTCAACTGCAGCGTTGGCGTAGCGGTCTTTCCCCAAGACGGCGACACGCCACAGCAATTACTGGAAATGGCTGATGCGGCCATGTATCGAGTCAAGCAAAGTGGACGCAATCGATTTCAGTTTTTCAATCAAGAGATACAAGCGCAATTGCAAGAGCGGGCACGTATAGAAAGTGAGCTCCATGGCGCCATACAGCGAGGTGAGTTTTTACTGCAATACCAGCCGCAAATCGATCTGAGATCAGGCGCTGTGGCTGGCGCGGAAGCTCTCTTGCGTTGGCAGCATCCAGAACTCGGCCTGCTGTCACCAGAGCGTTTCACCTACCTCGCAGAAGAATCAGTACACATCAACGAAATCGGCGCCTGGGTACTTAACGAAGCGACCGCACAATGCGCTCAATGGCACAAGACAGGATTAGGAAATCTCCGCGTCTCGGTCAATCTATCGGTAAGACAACTGAATGGCCAGCCACTGATACGCCTGGTTGAACAAGCACTAACACAATCGGGCTTGCCACCCAACTATCTGGAACTGGAGTTGACCGAAAGCCAGATGATGTCCAACATCGATTTAACCTTGGAGACATTGCAGGTTTTGCATGCCATCGGCGTTCAGGTGGCGATTGACGATTTCGGCACCGGATATTCGAGCTTTGCCTATTTGCGAAAGCTGCCTATCTCCTGCCTGAAAATCGATCGCCAATTCATCAATGATCTGACCGATCCGGGCGCGCGTGATACCAGTATCATCACACAAACCTTGATATCGCTTGCCCACAATCTACATCTGCGCGTGATTGCCGAAGGTGTTGAAACAGAAGATCAGCTACGACTGCTGCATGAGCAAGGATGTGATGAAATCCAAGGGTATCTATACAGTACAGCACTGTCAGCCGATGATTTTAAAAAGTCGATACTGGCGCATGATCCTACGCGCTGGCAAAGAGAAATTGATTAAGAACCTATCTCGTTAGGTCGATGGCAAGGTGTGACTGCGCAGACTGCACGACCTGCGCGGCAAGGCAGTGCAACGGTACCAGCGGCTTAACGAGACAGGTTCTGAGACTGTAATCAGGATGCAGGAGGTAACATGCATACATCACTGCCATCCACAGGGACTTTTTCAGAAAAGAGTTTTTTGATGGGCACCCAGATGATGGAAGTGGCAAGCCTCACCACGGTTTCTACCACATCGCCGGGGCGAACACCGACCTGAAACTTGCTGAAGCTACCGCTAACTTCGATCGGTGTTGCCAGACTTAGAAACTGCGCTGTCTTAGCCTGAGGTTGCAAGCGGATATTCAATTTCTCATCCGTGAAATCAACCGAAGAATTTCCAGTCACACGCATCTGGCTGGTATCAATTACCAGCGCACGCTGACTCAGCTTGCCATTGTCCAGACCAAATCGCCCCACAGCACAATTGACCTTCGATTCGTTGTTTGGATTGATGGTGGGAAGCAAAGCGGTCAGAACATTCACGGCCCACATATCGAACACGCCGGAGCGTAGATTTTTTGGCCACACTGCAAACTCAATCTGCCCGCTGCCATGGCGCAGGATCTGCGACAAGCGAGGTGCACGCGAACTCACATTGGCATGCAGCGTGAATCGCCCATCGATATCCGTATCTGCTTTGATACGACGACCAAGCACACCATAATCAAAATTATCTACATCAATTTTCAGACGAGCCATGACATCACGATCGCTAGGCTCATAGGCGAGTGACCACACGGCCGAACCACCCGGCATCTCTACTTTGATCGGACCAATGTCGGCACGGCCGTCATGCAATCGCACCACGATATCGCCATTACCCAGCACATCCCTACCGGACATCACGCGCTCTACCTTGACAGAAAGCGATGCATCGATTTTCTTCAGCGTGGCTGGACTGAGCAGGCCTTGAATCTGATCGCTCTTTTCTGCTGCACTCTTGCGCAACGCTTCCTGGTCCAAGGCTCGATCGGCAGGCGCGGAATTTGCCGCCTGCGCCTCGGTCGCCGACCAGCCATTCAACCGAAAATCATCCAGCTGAGTCAGTGGCGCATTGAGCGCAATATCCAACCGAGGCCGCCCTGTGGAGGTCGCCAGACTCCCTCGCCCATTGAGCGTGCTGCTACCCACTTTGAGTTGCAGATCCTCGACCTCATAGCCACGTGTCGACATACGAAAGCGACCTGCCGCTGACCAGGGGCCCCACGGTGGCAAGGAAACATGCAAGAGCTTGTCGAGCTGATTAAACCGCTCACCCTGTACTTTCATACCCAGCTCGACATCGCGTGCTTCAATATCGCGATCCATCGTACCGCTCAGGCTCAGTCGCGTGCCGACTGCGGACATCGATAACTCAAAGGGCACCCGACGCGATGCATCGATCAGGTCTTTGACTGGCGCGCTATATAAGGCCAGCTCCAGCGGTATCTCGTCCAGCGCCGCACCGATTTCGACCCGCACGCGTTCGCCCGGCATTGCTGTCAGAGTGCCTTGCCTGATCATGACATTGGCCTTGGTGCCACTGCCTGCATCACGCATTACCAGCCTGCCACCCCTGATCTCACCGATCAGTTTCGCGTTAGCCAGTAGACTCGATAGCTGTGCAGAGTGACTGTCCAGATACAGGGTAAATCGATCAAAGCCAGCGTCTAGATCGCGAGCCAACTTCAGCTGACGCAGCACCTTGCCGATGTCGACATCAGCGGCACCCAGCCACAGCTGCACGCGCGGTTCTTCGCGCAAATCAAGCATCAGCGCACCATCAAAACGTGCGCCAGCGATATCCGCAAAAAACGGCGAGCTCTGCATATAGCCGTCGCGCAAATGCATATCAAAGCCCAGCTCACCCATGGGCAAGCGCGTGCCCTGTATACCCTGCGCCCTTAGACGCAGATCAGCATCATCAAATACCAATCGCCGCGGCAAGAGCGGGATGTCGAGCGTCGCGGAAGACTTAGCTACAGAATTCGGTTTCGCTGTCGCATTGCCTGAAATGATGGATTCCAGTTCGGCGACATGAATACTGGTGGCATCTATACGCCCCGATAGCAGAGGCCTGCCGTTATACCGACCACGGGACAGTTCGGCATACACACCGCTTTGACCAAGCTGAAACACCAGGTTGCTAAGCTTCCACTGGTCCTCAGCCATGTTCAGCTGGCCCGCCAGCGCAAGCGGTGCACGCGACTGAGGTGACAAGCCCAGCCAGGTCGCAACATCGCCCGCGTGTGATGCTCCAAGACTGAATTGCAGCTGCGCCTTACCCTGGCTGGCATCAAGCACGCCCGCAACACGCGCTGACACGCGTCCGGACTGCACGATGAATTCAATCGGGGAACTACCTGATTTGACGATGCTGATCAGATCAGTACCGGTGAGCTTTGCCTCGAGCGGCTTGCCCAACAACTGTCCCTTGAAGCTGCCACGCAACGCGCTCTCAGAGGGCAGTTCAACTCGCATTTTATCGACGGAAAAACTGACAGGCTTGCCACCATTGACGTTACCGTAGCTCAGGCGGCTGTTATTCAGCTCAACGTACGTCGCCAGTTTTTTCATGAGTACCTGCCCGTTATTTCCCTCGGAAGACAAGCTGATCGTCATGCGCCCCAGACGCCCCTCGATCCCCGGCAGTCCGGTGAGCAGCTGTGCCAGACTACCCACCCCTGCATTTTCGACACCAAGACTGATGCGAAACGCGGGTACGGCACGCGCAGAATCAACGTTGATCTCGCCCTTCAAAGGCACGGAAGCGATGGTCGCTTGAACGGGCACGCTCAGGCTGCCCGCATCGAGCCTGAGCCTGAGTGAGGCATTGCGTATATCACCGGGCAAGCTGAGCCATTTGTCGACGCTGAGACTGAGATCGGCATCGTATTGATTGAGCTGTTGCAGCTCGAGACGCGCTTTGGACAGGCTCAGATAGAGCGCGCGAAAATCCGTCGGTGGTTCCTCTTCTGTGTCCTGCCCAAGAAAAGGCCGCAGATCAAGCACAGGTAACGTCAGTGCACCGGACAAGCGCGCCCGCTCTTGACGTGTATCGACGGATAAGTCTCCGGTCATCAACGACTTGCCAAGCGCTCCCGAAAGCTGACGGATATGCACCTGACCCGGACTTATTTGCAGCGCTCCCGCGATACCGACATTGCCTGCATTCGGCAAATCCACTCCGATGATGCGTCCGAACTTGCCTAGATCAGGCGTACCCAGACCGAAGCGCAGCTGCGTGTCGGCTTGGGACAATGAACCATTCACCGTCATCAGGCCGCCCGCGAAATCAAGCCGCATAGACACCGGCCAGGCTGACTTGCCCCGGACCAGATCACTCAGGCGCCCGCCATCGATCTTGATCGCATACGGCATGGTCTTGTCGACACTGCCCTCGGCGGTTGCGTGCAAGGGTCCGTCAACGGGCACGCTGGCGTCGAATTTATCCAATATAAAAACGACTGGCTTGTCGTTTACGCCGCGAAATTCCACGTTCAGGTCGCGTAACTCGATCTTGCGGATATCGATACCCGAGATCTGCTCCGGCAGCACATCCTGGTCGGAAGACTTGGATGGGGAATTTCCAGGCGCCTCGGCAAGGTTCGGGAAAGTCCAGTTATTCGTGCCGTCAGCCCGCTGCTTCAGATGGATGCTCACACCACTGGCGAACAGGGCATCGGCCTTGAACTGCCTGTGAACCAAAGGCCAAAGGTCGAGGCGAACCTGCAGCTCACCGACACGAACAAAGTCGGACGAACCAAAATTTTCAGGCTGCGCGATACGAACGTCGCGAACACGAAGCGCCGGTTTCAGACTGATCTGCAGATCCAATGCGCCATCGAGATACACGGCGCGACCCAGCTGCTCCGAGAGCATGCTTGCCAGAGGTTTGCGGTACAGACTGCCATCGATTGCAATACCCGCCAACGCTATATAGGCGACGATGCTTGCCAGCAGCACGATGAGCGCGAGCAAGGCTAGCGAGACTTTTCCCAGCAAGCGAGGAACGGAAGCTAATCTGAGCGGAATCATCAAGGCAGAGATGCGGGCATGCCTCATCAACAGGCGAACAGACATGAGGATAACCGACTGCGCGCTCCGGCAACAAAAAAGAGGCGTGCTGATTTATGTCGTATGATCTCCCATCGACGTCCTTAGAATCAGCCCTCGAATCCTATGCCAAGAATCGATACTTCCTCGGATATGTATCAAAACCGGGATCGCAGCCTGACCACGTATAAAAAAGACCTGGATCATGCGGTGGCCTACAAGGATTTGCCACGCCCCGATGATAAACAGCGTGTGCGAGAGCTTCAGCAGGGCACGACCAAAATCAACAGTCTGGACAGCAGCAAGGCGCTGCCACAGCGCGATTTCATCAAAACCGAGCGCTTGAAAGCAGAGCAAAATCAGTTAATCGACCAGCAACGAACTCAGGCGCTCTATCCCCCACTTTACGAACCCCGCAAAGCACCACCCGAGCGTCCTGTCGACGCAAGTTCGTTCATCACCGGCGGCACCGTGGACGTACGCGCATGAAATCGACGTTCGCCGGCGCTATGCTCCTGTTACCCGCGCTGGCCTGCGCCGGCAATTTGCTGGAATTGGGTATGACCGATGACGGTCATCGTCTCATTATTGATGTCGCCACCGCCCGCAAGAGTGGCGGTTCGCTGATAAGAATTTGGGGACTTGAAAATCTGGCGACTGCCAACGCTAGCGGCGCACAATCGGTGCGGCGCCATGTGCAAGTGGATTGTGCCAACGGCCAGTTCCGGCGGCTGCAGGAAATGCACTTCAGCGAAGCTGACGGGAAAGGCCAGCGTTTGCCCGATGATGGCCGACCCGACACGGTATGGCATACCGCAACGACAGGGTCGGCGTATCACAATTTAGTCACGCGCGTTTGCAAGCTGTAATGCCAGCTTGAGTAGCTGGCTGCTATTTTTTGATGCTCACCAGCTCAACTTCGAAAGTCAGCACCGCACCGCCCGGAATCACGCCGGGGTAACCACGATCGCCATAGGCGGTCGCGGATGGACAAGTCAGCTTGGCTTTGCCACCAACGCGGATTTTCTGCATACCCTGAGTCCAGCAAGGAACAACGCGTGTCAATGGAAATGCGGCTGGTTCCCCGCGCTTGTAGCTACTGTCAAATTCCTTGCCATCGGCAAGCGTGCCACGGTAATGCGCGACTACGGTGTCATTGACGGTTGGCATAGGACCTGTACCCTCTTTCAGGTGCTCGATAACAACACCGGAGGGCAGAGTTTCAGTTTTTGGTGTTTCAGCGACGGCGAGGCTAACAAAGCCAGCAGTGGCAACTAACGCGCAGAGCAAACGAATGTGTTTCATGAAAATCCTGAGAATTGTGCGTGTGTGAAGTCATATCGTGCTGCATCGCCTGGCTACTGCTTATTCGTCCTCACCATCCCGAAAGAGGGTCGCGAACAAATACAGCCCGCCAATCAACAGCGCCGTAACGACAGAAATGATGATGGGAATTGAATAATCGCTGTCCAGCATGGCCTGATAGGTGTGCAAAGATAAACGGTCATTTTAAAACTGATGACGGAAAATAATCTACCGAAAGTCGAGTCACACTAAGCAGTCCGCCCGACACCCGCATTATCCACGTTTGCCAGAATCTTGCGTCAGCCCTTTTAGTTTTCATATTTGCAATTCTTGTGGGGTATAAATCCTCGCCTCGACATGACATACCCCATATATATGTTCTCAGCAGCTCACATCTACCTCTGCAGTTTATGTCGGGTTAGGTTAGAGTTTGGCGGATCGGTGTCGACTCGCCGCAAAATTTGAATTTAATGTATCGTCTCCATAAGCTTTCAGGGCAGAGAATTGTTACCGGTTTTCCGATAAGCGAATTGTCGTACCAAGCATCTAAGAACAATGAGACATTTATATCGCTGGTGTGTGACAGTTTCGATGTTGATGTTTGCCGCAGCCGCAAGCGCCGCAGTCAACGATATCTATCCTACAGACTTTATTGCTTTACCAAACGGCTCAGTCAATGTCACTATCTATAACGCCCATCAAAAATTAACGGGACGATATGCGAATGGTATCCGTACCGAAGCGGGCGCAGCACATGCCAATCAAGTCGTGTTGCGTGCGTCCCGCGTCTTTGCCGTAGGCGAGAACCAAAAATACGCGTGGGCACCTGTCTTGGTGCTTGGCTATGCAGATGTCAATACCAATCCGACACTCGGCACAATACTCAGGAGCAGCAACGCCAGCGGCATGGGGGACCTTCGTGTCGGCAATGCGTTCTGGTTTCATATCGATCGACCAAATCGCACTTACGGACTGATCAGCCTTTTCGCCAGCTTCCCAACAGGTGAATACAACACAAGCAGCGCTTTGAACGTAGGTGAGAACCGCACGCGCTATGTCTTGAGCGCGGGTTGGATGCAGCCAATTGGTGGCAAATGGCTGATGGACATCGCACCCGAAGTTGCGATTTACGGCGAGGATGATCGATATTTGGGGACTCGCATCCGTACGCAAGACACGTCATTCGCTCTGACGAGTTACCTGCGCTACCGGCAGTCTGACGTGCTGCAATTTTATGGTGGTGCTCAGATCAATCGCGGCGGCGCGACGCAGGTCGGCGGCGTTCAGACCACAGGCGCGCCTGATAACACGCGCCTGTACCTGGGCACTATGCTGTTTACTTCACCCAAACAGCAATGGCAGCTGCGGTATTCGAAGGATGTACAGATCGATAACGGCTTGCGATCCGATGGAGAAATCAGTCTTCGTTATTTGATCAGCATTGACTAATTTTTGATTTGGGTGATGCTTCCCAGCAGTTCTCCACCGCGCCTGATTTCCAGATCACCGTAGGCGATTTCACCCGTAATGACACCAGTGGCGTCGACCACCAGCGACTGCATCGCCGTCGTAGATTGGTTCATCTTTCCTGCAACAAGTATCGTTTGCGCGATTGATTTTCCAGTGATCTCACCTGACGGCAGTACATTCAATGCAGTGGCGGTCAGCTCGCCTTGTACGTTGCCGCTGATGGTCGCCTCACCGGGCACCTTGAAGGTACCAATGGCGATCACACCACTACCGACCATCAGGTCGCCTGCAGAATTAGAAGTTTTCATTGCGAATAAAATAACATTAAGTGGGAAAAGTCTAGTAAACCGTCACGGTCGATCCCTACCAAACCCTACATAGCACTTGGAGGCGATACGTGGATATCGATAGTAACCGCTTTAGCTTCTCGTGAGCTCATTTAAATCTGTCACTCGCACTTGGTACACGCAATGGCGGCAAATTTCTAAACACACATTGGTGGTGGTGATTTGGTATTGTTCAATTCATTCATTGCAATGAAGAAGATATTTGTGAGCATACAAAGACGCTGAATCCCGGCCTGCGCCGGGATCACGGTGAGACTACTAAAGTTGCCTCAACAATTACCGTCATCACCTGCATGTGATGACTGATGCGATCCGAATTCCCCGCACGCTGTAGGCGCAGGCCGGGATCCAGCGTCTTTTATTGTGCATGCTAAGACGATGACAATGAGAGTTCCGCTCCACCTAACAGATCATTCATCAGTCAAAGTTCGAAGAAACACAACGACATCATCTATTTCCTCGTCGCTGAGAGAAGGCTTCCCTCCGCGCTTGCCGCCATAAGGCACCTCTTCCACGTTCACGTTCGAGTGATATTTGGCTGGCAAGTCATTGAACTTT
>JACCDL010984779.1_pt1 | contig 19674 bp, 20 predicted proteins | sample 7441931 | NCBI WGS metagenome assembly JACCDL01 (sample SAMN15323437, study PRJNA562643) | freshwater metagenome | isolation source: river surface water | place: USA:Blue River Watershed | collected 2017-08-16 | reverse complement strand
CTTTATTTGTTGTTGATATGTTATCGCTAAACCCTTGATTCCATGATCCAGTTTTTGGATAGGAGTAGTTAGCAGTATAGTCTGCAAAAGAATAGTCTATTGCAATAGATGTTCCACTATAAGATGTATTAATGTTTTCTGGTATTTCAACTCCTTGACCAAAAACATATCTTCTTTTTGCAACCTGACTAGCAACCATATATGGATAGATTCCAACACAGTCTACGTCTATTGGGGATATGTCATCATAAGCATAAAACCCAATCCAGTCTTGATTTTTACCATCTAGATATTCTTCAGGAAGATTGGCCAACTCTTGTGAATATGGAATAGATATAACTTCTTCTCCATTAATAAGTAATGAAGCAGTGTCTTTACCAATTTTCATATGAACAAGCATTGGCCTTGTCCATTCTCCAATATAGTTTGTCTTATACTCGCTACCAACTTTTAAACCAATTGCTGGACCATCTACATATATTCCGTCCAAAGATGCAATTGGTCCAATAATTCTTTTTCTTCCATTTGTATATGAGTTTACTCTAAGCCATGTTTCAAACGTATACTGTTTAAACTGACCAGCCTGATTTAACATACCAGACCCAGGAACTATTAAAGATGGCAGTCCTTCGTTTTCAACTAATGTTGTATGTCCAGTTGTTCCATATACCAATGGTATTCCAGCATTTTTTGCTTTTATCATGTTGTCAGAAACAAGATAGTATCCATTTAACTCTTGTAGTCCATAGCACTTTGCAACAATACCTTTTTGTGGAGCAATAGATATTGTTGATGGTATGTCAAGAACGCTAGTACCTAAAGATGTAGAGGCAAACTCTTCAGACCATTGTCCAAGCGTTATTCCATTAACCCTAAAAGCATGTTCTACATCGTTGTCTCCAACAAAGTTAATCTTAAAAACAATCTGAATTGCTGAATCGTCTGGAGGGGTATCAAATGTTTCCGATATGAAAAGCCAGTTACTATTTACAACTGTATCAAAATTTTTAATATGTAGAATATCTGTATCGCTAGTGCTATCTCTATATTGATAGCCAATTGAAAAACCTGAGATATAGGAACTTTCTGAATAAAAATATCCGCCAACAGAAAATGTCTTAAGGTAATCGTTTAGACTAGAGATATTTATAATTTCTGGACTTATTGCAGTTATTGAAGCAGTCTTACTAGGACTTTCGTCAGCAACTATTCTACCGACATAACTGTTAGTAAAAGGTTCGCCAATTGACTCAGTATAGGTAGAAGCCGTGCCACCATATATTGTCCATGGAGTTAGATCTCTTTGCTCTTCTGATATTAAAGAGATATAGTCTGCATTATCATCAAGTGCCCACAAACCTATAGGGTGTTCTGAAAACACCTTTTCTGCATATAGGTTTGATAGAGTAGACATTATAGGTCTATTTTACCACAGAGACTACTTATTTATTTTAATCTCGCAGTAGTCTGTTGTGCAGTATGATTCACCTTGAGCCTCAAGATTATCAACACCGTCATAAATTGCACCAAAGTCGATGTGCTTCAACTTTCCAATATATGACTCATATTCTTCTTCAGTAATCTGAGTATAAGGTTGCTGTGGATAAACTGTATTTCCCATTGGAAGGAATGATACTGCCTTCAACTGACCTTCATACATATGAAGTGCTGGAACAACATGCTTTGACTCTGTTTCCTTGTCAAATGAAAGTGTTACGGAAACTCCATTATCAGACCAGTACTTCTGAGCAGTTGCAGCAAGTGCAATCTTTTCAAATAGTGTTACATCCTTTTCAGATCGTGGATGACCTGACTTGATTGGGAAGTAGACTACTGATGTATTTGCTGATACTACGTCATCTTCAATTGTGTACCCTGCTGCTTTGAACAAGTGCATCATTGGGTCTGTGTTTCCAAATCGAACTGCACGAAGGAAGAAGTTTCCTCCAGGTCCCCAGTGAACTCCAGGAGTTGCACCAGAAAGAATTGAAACTGATCCTGATGGCTTAACTGTTGTTACACGAATTGATTCACGAACACATAGCCATTCTGAATACTGCTTATCGTATTTACGAATTGTGTTATATCCTTCATCCATCCATTCACGAACAATAGGAAGACCCTTTTGATCAGCAAATGAAGCAATACCTGTAAGCGATGTACCAATACGACGGTTTCTTTGCATAATACCGTTTGTTTGCTGCCAGTGTGTTGGAACAAGTGTAACTGTCTTTCCATAGAGGTATGCAAACTTTAATGTTTTTAAGAAGTCTTCTTTTGATTCATGACGATTTAAGTGTACTTCTACAAGCGTACATAATTCGTATGATTCCAAAGGCTGCTCTGCACATGGGTTAAAGCCCATTACACGATAATCTTTTCCATCTGGTGCATCTTTTAGTCGTCCATATTGACGAGCAACATCAAGCCAAATAAAACCTGGCTCTCCGTTTTCTGTAATCAAATCTACATAGTCTTCGTATTTTGTTCCTACCTCTGCTGAGATAGAGTTGTTTGACATCCATGCCCAGCCTGGGTTTTCTGGATCAAATGAGTTACGCTCTGGGAACATTTCTGAATTCTTTAGGTTCATAAATGTTTCATCTCCTGCAGTGCCCAAAGCAAGGGTTGCAGATCTACGAACATTACCTGATACCACGCAGGTACCAATCAAGTTTACTAGGTCTACAATGGCACGAGAATCTAGCGTTTCACCCGCTCTGGAGCCGATTACACGGTCAATCTGCTCGTGCAACTTGATAAGAGGTGCAGGACCTGATGCAACGCCTCCAAAGCCCTTAATAGGGGCACCTAGAGGTCTGATCAAATCATAGTTAAACTTCTGAATATTCTGATTCTGTCTTAGGTAAGAGTTAATCAAAAGTCTGACCGATTCAACCCATCCTTCACGAGTGTCTGGAATTTCGAACACCTGTTCTGGTTCTGTTGGGGCATAGATTGCAAAATTCTTATCCTGTCCAACTGTATCAAACCCTACACCAATGCCAAGCATAAGTGCATCCATAACCCAAGCAAATAATGCTCCTGGATCATTTTTGTCAAGGTCCTTTGTAGAGACCATGGCGCAGTTTTGTAGGGCTGCTGAGTTTCTTTTCTCCATGGTCATTGGAGTTCCAAATGCCCACATACCTCGTCCTGGTGGAGTCCATTTTAATTCGAACATTCTTTGGAATGCTTCCTGTGCTGACTTCTGAGCCTTGTAATCATTCCATGGTAAACGATTTTCTTTAGCATGATTCTTTTGTACTGAATACATACCCTCGATCACACGACGGCAAACTTCATGCCAGCGCTCTTTAGTTCCATCTTCCTTCATTCTGGAGTAAGTGCGGATAAAGGTAATTTCTCCTAGGGAGTTTTCTGCTGCATCCTTAAATCCAAATGGGCTTTCTTGATTTTTGTATTTTTCTACAAAATCCTCTGGAAGTCTAAAACTAAAAAAATCTGACATGTGTTTCGTCCTTTCTAAAACGGAATAAGTATAAGTATATCAGAGTTTTCAAAAAAGTAAAACTCTGCCTAAAGTTATGGTTGACAGTTTATAAAAAACCTATTTACCGCTAAGTAAATGATTTAATTCTATATGATTAATGTTTACATGGCTTGGTAAACTTGATACCCATCTGATGCATTCTGCCATGTCTTCTGCCGTCAAAGCAATTTCTCTTTTTTCTATTTGTGTATCTATGGTTCCTGGACAAATCTCAGTTACCCTAATTCCATATTGTGGAAATTCTAAACGCATTGTATCTACAAGAGCCATCATACCTCTTTTAGCATTTGTGTAATTACCTCCTGAACGATATGGAAATTTACCACCCAAGGAACTTATAAAAATAATTGTTGGGGAATTTGATTTTTCCATACATGGAACAAACAACTGAGAAAGATACATAGGACCAGACACATTAATATCGTACGCTCTTCTAAAATTATCCATTGTTTCATTTATTATATGTGTTGGGCCTGCTCCTCCACCAGCATTATTTACAAGAAGGTCTAATGTAATATCTTTATACTTTTCATAAAACTTCTTTATCTGACTTGCATCAGTAATGTCTAACTGATATGCTTCTACATTTTCAGAATTCAACTCAGACAGTTTAGATAAATTTCTTGAAACAGCAATAACTTTGTATCCATTTTCAGATAAAAGTTTGACTGTTGCATATCCAACACCTTTGCTTGCTCCAGTAACGATTGCTGTTTTTTGCATTATAGAGTATCCCACTTAAAATACTCTCTATAGTCCTCTAAGCCAATTACGTTTGGATCTACCCACCAATCCTCGTGCATCTGCCTTACAACCAGTGAGTACCCGTAAGAATCCAAAATCTCCCTTTGTGCATCTCTCATTGCTGTATTTCTCCAGTACATATTAGCATCATGCTCAAACGTAATAACGGAGAACCTATACTGGTTTAATGGCACTGCTAATAGTCCGTGAAGTGTTAGATATGGGTTTCCAACAGGTCTACCCAGGTAATCATAACCAGCATCAATATCCACCTGTAAATAATCTATCTGCTTTGGAAAGTTGTTTTCTTCAAAATAAGATATGTAGTTAAAGTCTAAAGCATCTCCCATGCATGGGTTAGATCTATTTTCAGTGAACTCTTTTCTCCAGTCATCAACTATCTCAAAAGAGACACCCTTCCAGTCATATTCCTTTTCTAGCAAATAGGTGTTGCTCCCCTTGCTTGAATGATATGCGCCTAGTTCTACATAGTGGCCTTCTCGTTTTCCTTTTAAAACCTTAATCAAGAAATCTTCTTGCTGCGTTATTTGATGATCTTCAGCCATTTATTATTTTCCTTATCGTATAGTCTATATCTGTAAAACCATTTGCACTATTTGGTTCAACCCTACTCCAAATATCGTCAATTCTTCCTCTATGTATTAAATGGTACCCTAACATAGATAGAATTTCTCTTTGAAGATTTTTGCTCTTTTCAAACCTATAATCAATTCCACCATTATGCTCTATAACTATAATATTAAACTTATATCGACTATGAGGTAGATTAAGTAACGCAAGCGTATTTGTATTTATTCCTTGTTCTGAGTCTATATCTATTGATAAAAAATCAATAATGTTGGGAAAATTATTTTCTTCAAAATGTTTTTCCCAATTAATCTTTAAAGCATTCTCGTTAATGCATTTATTTTTTCTATTATTATTGAATAGATCTGAATAGTGCTTTGAAATTTCAACAGATAGACCAGTCCAGTTATGCTCAGTTTCTAGATAATGTGTATTGCTTGCTTCTTTAAAATGGTTTGAACCAATCTCTACATAATATCCATTCTTTAAATCATTGTTTAATTTATAAGCAACTGTTGCATATATAGGTATTATGGGATCATTTCCAAAATCATCAACACTCCAGTCTGGACATTCATGAGAATTTCCATTGTAGTCGTATCTAATAATTTTGTGTATTGAATTCATTACTATTAGTGAATCCAGTGTTGAGGAACCATATACTTATAACCACTCTTTACCAAGTGTGCAGTGTGGTGATATGGAGGAGATGGTGGGAACACAATCATGCTGCCTGCTTTTGGCTTAATAGCAAATGTGTAGTTTCCACTCTTTTCTGCCTCAGCAAAATCTGACTCTGGACTTGGCTGAGTTAATACACCCTCTGGAGATGCAATTGTAAAGGAAAGTTCTCCGCCCTCATAATCATCATTAAGGTACATAACAAAAGAAACCTTTAGTCTTTCGTCTCCTTCTTGCTGATCAAAGTGTGCACCCATAAATGTTCCAGCCATATACTTCTTGATTGGGTACATAGGGAATAACTTTGGCTCTTCTGTAATCCCCTGTGCTTTTGCGTAGTCTCTTGCAACATCGTCAAAAGCCTTTTGTAGTGTTGTGTAAATGTATGTATTTTTTTCATCACTAGGATCTGCTGGAGAAATGTTCTTGTCTGTTCCATATACATATTCCATGCCAGAGCAAGCCATCCACTCACCCCAAGGATCCTTGTTATCATTTTCAATTGCTTCAACAAGTCTCTTAGGATCTTCAATTACATTTGTGTAATAGTAAACCTTTTCTTCAAGTATTTCTCTTTCCATTTTTCCTCCTAGTATTTATTGTTTTCATAAAACTTTTTAATCTTTATGAAGCCAACTATGACATATCTTATTGGCCCCTTACCAACATGTCTAACTCCATGTTCGAACTCTTCATTACCTGGAAAGATAAGTAGAGATCCTGGCTTTGGCCTTAAGTCTGAGTTCTCTTTATTTTTAAAGAAAAGAGTTCCAGCCTCATAGTCATCATTTATGTATAGTATAGCAGCATATTTAATAGATGGATCAGTATGCTGATCTGTATGAGCCTTTAACTCAACACCCTCTTGCATTCTTTGCATAGTCCCAAATCCAGCAAGTTCTAGGTTATCGTCTGCTAAGGCAATCAGATCTCCAAGTCTTTTTTGAAGTACGCTACTGATTTGTAGTTTTCCAATATTTAAATTCTTGTCATCCCAGCCTCTTGTAATTTCATACTTTCCTTCTGCTACAAGATTATCTACATCGTCTCTTCCAAACTTTTCCATGCAAAATTCTGCAAGGCTTCTCTTGTATTCTATTGACCAATCTTCATCTGGGGTAGTGTCTACAATGTTAAGAATAAAGTCAAGTTCTTGAGTTGAAAGAAAGTCTTTAACAACTAAAACTTCATCATGGAATATTTCAAATTCAAAACCAGCATCTTCAAATTGTTTTTTTAAAAATGGCTCTTTCATAGTTCTTCTACCTTATACTTATTTCCTTTGTCATCAAGTTTCCACCCTTGTTTTAACAACTCTTGCCACTCTGCTCTTTCAATTTCTTGATTTGCTCGTGTCTGCTTCATCTCTTCAGCCCATGCGTCTCTAAGTTCTTGTGGATATGCATCTTCTTCTCTATCATCCCAAAAAGACCCTATAGTGTATCTAACACCCTTAGTAATTAATGTTACTTCGTGCATATTATTAAATCCGCCGTCAAAAACAGCAAGCATTCCTACTTGAGGTTTAATCTCTATATCATGACTTGGAAATCTTAAAAGACCACCCTCAAAGTTGTCATTTAAATATAAGAAACCAGCATAACGACTTCTAGTAAATGCTCCAGAGTTTCCCTTTTCATCTGTATTGTCTGAGTGAATTCTTGCATATGCGCCTGGTTCCCACTTTTGTGTATGATAGCCAATTTTTGAAATTATCTTAGGATCAAGATCATGAACAGAAGCAATAGCCTCTGGCATTTTGCTTTCAATATCAGAAAAGATTGTTGGAGATAATTCAGCATCAATCACTTCCTGATCATTGTCTTGTGGAAGCACAGATGAGTATGACTCATAAAAAGAAATTGGCATCCAAGATAGTTTGCCATTTTCTGCTTGAGCATCCAAGGCCTTGATCATCTTTTGACAAGTTTCTTCGTCGATAAAGTTTTCATAAATAACAATGTCTTTTGTAAGTCTTTTTTTATTTTCTAGATTCATGATATCCTTCTTTCTTTTTCTGCGCTTATCTTGTTTGGGTTTTCATCCCTAAACTTTTGCATAATATCTGGCTGCATAGATTTCCAGACATCTTTACCAAACTCTTTTTCTTTTTCAAACCACAAATCGTCACCAACAGAATACTTTGTCCAGTACATTCTAGACAAATATTTTGCGTTATCTTTAATTGGCATTACGCCATGTAGATAGATAGACTCTTCGCCCATAAGGAGTTCTGGGTGGCCTGATGGGAAAATTAATAGATCCCCTGCCTCTGGCTTGTACATGTAGGCCTCTCCATTTGCAATAAAGTCAATCTCTCCGCCCTCGTAGTCATCATTAAAATAGGTTAGAGCAGTAATTGCAAATTTATGACCTGGGCTGACTATTGGTTCTCTTATGTAATCAGAATGGTAAGTCATTGCTACTGGGTCTGTAATATCTGTTCTGTATCTTGCGATAGATGGACCAGTAAACTCCCACTCCTTTACTGGGTTTCCATTTAAATCTTTGATGTTTTCAAAATATTTGCTATCATCAAAGTCAACATTGTTTTTAATAACATAGTCTTTTGTTGCAGTATAGAAGTTATTCAAAATCTCTAAAAGAACTTCCTTATGATCATTTTGTTTTTCTGTTACTGCCTGCATTTTTTCAACATCTGAAATTTTTAATACGTAGTCATGACCTTTAAATGTTGGAGATAAGTATTCTCCAAAATGAGACCAAGCAGTCCAAGGACTAAAAAATCCATCATCGCCTCCGTCAGAATCTTTTAGAATATTATATGTTTTATTTATATCTTTAAAAAGATTTTTATATACAAAAACTTTTGGATATATTTCTATTACGTTTAAACTATCAGATGTCATTGCTATCATGGCTTTCTGTCTCCAGTATGCTCTGTAATTTCCCAAAAGAATGGGCATGTGTATCTAATACCACTTTTAATCTCTGTTACTCCGTGGATATAGTTCATGTCCCCTGGGAAAAAGTACGCTGCTCCCTTTTTAGGTTTAAATTGAACTCCTTGATTTGGGAAGTATAACTCTCCGCCTTCGTAATCTTCATTTAGATAAAAAAGACTTGAAAGATCGTAGTTTGGAAAATCGTTTGGAAGTCCAGCATCTGGACCTTCGTGTAGTTCCTTATCTGCGTGAGGCTTCTGAAACTGTCCTGGAAGCCATCTAACAATAGTTGTACCTGTTGGGATAACCTTTACCTTATAGAATTCTTCTACAATTGGCTTTAGTCTTTGGAATAAACCTGCAATAACTGGAGCAATTGCTGGATCATTTTTATCTAGAGTTGGGCTAGTTGCTACACGATCTTTCCAATAACTTGACTCATAAACAACTGTGCCATTTTCATTTACATGGCTTTCTGTTACATCCCAAATTGTTAATGATTTTGCTGCTTTTTCTAAAAATTCTATTTCTTCTTGAGTCATAAAATTTTCAAGTTCAACGATCATATCTTTGCTATCACCAAACCAACCAGAAGGAGTTATTGAAGGCTTTCTGTGTACTACCTTATATTCTTCCATACTCATATTATATCACCATCTCTAACCTCAAGTTTTAAAGTCTTCACTTCGTGATGACCCAAAGATTCGCCATTCTCGTTAACAGCGTTTCTGTACCAATCAGTCCATTCTCCAGATGAGTTTACTACTTGTGATGCTTTTCCATATGACATGTTTGCATCATGTCTTTTTCTATCTGGATCAGAATATGCAACAACCTCAATAACACTATTGTTAAGGTTTGTTAAAGATATTGGAATTATTGTTGCAATAGGCGTTCCTGCTTTTATTGTAACAAGTTGATTTGCTACTTTGGCTTTGAGTGCCAAAGGAATCGGGTTGTCATAAAATGATGTGCTAATCATGCTAGACATTGTCTCAAACTCATTACTAAAATAGTTTACAGGATTAATAGTAAACAAACTTACGTCTTCATCTGTTCTAAATATAAGACCAGTACTCAAACTGATTGAAGATTGACCTCTTCCAGAGTATGCGCCTTCTGGACTAAAAATTTTTACAGTGTCTGGTGTCTGATCATTAATACCATTCCACTCAAAAGATATGTCTTTTATGCAAGAAATGCTCCAACCAACCACATTTGCCTGTGTTACTGGAAAACATCTATACGCATGATTTTCTGAAGTTGCATCCATCCATTCTCTTTTGATAGACATTGGAGAAATGTTAAACAATGAATCTTGAGTTTTTTCAACTTTTATGTTAAACATATTAGTCTCCTTGATACATCTCTGGAGTGTGATACTTTTTATTATAATCTAGCATTGTAACTATAGAATATTTTGTTCCAGAGTGGACTGGCATTGCTTGATGAGGATACATAAAATTGGATGGGAAAACAAAAAGATCTCCAGCCTCTGGCTTTATTGTCAAGTCCTGAAGTCTAAAGTAGAGTTCTCCACCTTCGTAATCGTCATTAGGGTATGCGACCAATGAAACCGTACAGTTATAAGAAAAGCCGTGATCATGATGTTCTTTAAAGTGCTGCTTTGGGCCATACTTAATAAAGTTAAAGGCTTCCCAATACTGAAGATTATTAATGTTATACATTCTAGAGTAATCCTGCACTACTGGTAATTTTACATCATATAGATCTTGCCATAACGATTGCAACTTTAAAGACTCTTCGCTTGTATCTAATTCTATGTCTGTCTTTTTAAATTTAAAGTCTACACAGTCTCTATACTCTGGCATTAGTTGTTGATAACCAACATATGCTGGCATCCAGTGATATCTTTTGCCTTCTGAAGATAACTGACCATAGTCGGCTACTGAGCCTAGAGTTGATTCAAGCCTATTAATAACATCAATCTCTTTTTTAATTACACCCTTATAGCAAAATATTCCATTGCCAAAGTCTACTTTTTCTGTCCATGTTTGCATTACATGCCCCTAACTTGTTGGTGGCTTAACTCATTAATGTCTGTCATAATAACAACACAGTATTTTGTTCCTGAAACCATAGGGAGGGATGCATGCTCATATATATAATTAGATGGAAAGACGGCAATGTCTCCTACTCTTGGCTTGTAAACAAGGTTATCTAGTCTTGGGAACTTTAGGTCCCCGCCTTCATAGTCGTCATTAATATAAATAACAGCAGAAACGGTACAGTTGTATGCTGGTCCGTGGTCTGCATGGATATTAAAGTGTGTTCCTTCGCCTTCGTACTTAACAAAGTTGAATGCTTCATAATAAACAACATTTATTCCCCAATAAGCAGCGTAGTCATCAATGCATCGCTTTAACTTTTGATAAATCTCTTCATGAAGATCAATCAGTTCAGCATTAAACTCATCTCTTGGACCCAGGTTTTCTTGCTTGTATTTAAAATCTACGCAATCTCTTGCCTTTTTAATTGGAGTAGTAGAGTTTGTAACCTGTGCCTCTGACCACTTATATCTAGCACCATCCGAAAGGTTAGACTCAAGCGTATTAATATATCTATCAGCATCTTGCTTTGTAAATGTATCATGATATACATGTAGGCCAAGCCCAAGGTTTTCAACAACTACACCATTACCCATATCTCTTGGCGGGATTCTATTGGATGCAGTCTCTGATCTATCTTTTGTAAACCAGTAATTGTTGTTTTCATCATATGTTGTCATTATTCGTATTTCCTTCTACTCCAGACCTTGTTCTTATAAACTCCCCCGTCGGGAACTCTATAAAACTCAGAATTCTCTTTATTTTTTGTGTACATGTTCATTGGATTTTCTATTACCACTTCTGATGACCAGTCTTCTCTTTTAAAAGGCATAACCTGTGCAAATGGTGTTCCAGCCTTTAAAACTCCTGACCAACCTTTCACAATAAAAAATGGCAAAGATCCTGGAAAATGTACTTTGTCTGTGTCAATTATACCAGAGGTGTTTAAGAATGGTAGTTCGAACCTATTGAATGGCTGAGTAACTAGAGTGCTGTATCCTTCTGGAGTTTTTATACCCCAGTCATAAAACCAAGCAAAGTGGTTTTCATAGTAACCCATAGGATGCTTAAACTGTGGCATTGGTGGTCGTGCCGTAACAAAATCCTGATATTGTCTATCTTCTATTTTTACTGTTAACGTATTGTCGTCTTTTTGAATAAACTCAACATCGCAAGGAAGATTAAGTGAGTATCCCGTACCCATGATATCAAATACAGAAGGACAGGCTTTCCATGTTGGAATCTTTCCATAGTCGTCTGTTGTTCCCTCTTTTGGATATGGGCAAATGCCTTTTGGTGCCTTATAGTATTCTCCGTTAGGCATTTTTGCAAATCTATCTGCTTCTCGATACCAGTCAGGAATTGATTTAATTATTGGAGTTGGAGCAGACTTGCTTTCTTTTTTAAGCCAAGGCCTGTTAGACATAAAAGAAATTATATTGTTCATGGTTTTCTCCTTTTATCAAGTATAGCATAGTTGTTGTTATATATCAAATATTTTTTCATTATTCGGTAGGACTAGCACTCATTATTGGCTTTTTGTCTTTATCTACTAAAAGCCTATTAACTTTTTTATCAAAAGCAATCTTGCTAGATTTAGATATATTATTAGACCAAAATGTAACATGTGTATATCTTGTTCCACTAGTAATTTCTTTAATGCCGTGCATATTGTCAATGGTACCGCTGAATATTAGCATGGTTCCCTTTTTTGGCTTTATCTCAAAATTATTGTGTTGTGGAAAATATAACTCTCCTCCAACATAGTCGTCATTTAAATATATAATAGAGGTAAAGGCTTTGTTTGTAAAAAGTTTTTTATATTTTTCTATATTGCGCTCTTCAAAAAAATACTTACACTCTTCTGGAACATTGGCTATATCTACAGAGTTTAAATCAAATTCTGGATCAATATGGTCAACATGTGGTTCCTGGAAATTGCCTTCTCTCCATCTCACAATCTCCCAAAGTTCGCTGTGCAACTCAAAATCTGGTGAAAAAAAATCTACAACCTCATCATGCATCTGGTATTGCAAAGGAATTACTAAATCAAATAAATCCTTTCTATTTTCCATTCCTTGAAGATATAGTTCGTTGATATCAATTCTTCTGTCATTCCACTGATTTCCTGCAGAAGTATATTCTTCTTTATCTTTAAAAATATAACTTTTTATAGAATTATTAAAGTTATGCCAAAGATTTTCTTTTTCTGCATAGGATATTAAATAGTCACATGTTTCATCATCTATAAAATTTTCTACTACACGAATTGTTGGATTAGACAAATCTTTTTTATACATAACGAACCATATACTTTCCAATAAACCAGTTCTTGTATCTAGGGTCTCTATATTCAGCCCAGTAAGTTGCTATTGCATACTCCCCCATGACTAGGTCTGGAACTGTTACGTCTCCAGAGTCATTAGATAAAATGTATGTGGTGCACTCTTCTGTTAAAGGAGTTATTGTTTGACATAATTGTTTTTCAACAATAATATCAGTATTAAACATATTTCTATCTATCTTGATTAATTGAATATTATAAGGAAAGACCTTATCTGATGGATTAAATAATTCAATTATTTGACCCTGCAAGATTACTCCAGTTTCCTCTATTACCCTTTGTACAAACTTTTGTATTCTATATACCTGATCTGCGCTTACACAATCTGATGACCAGTGTGGTGTATCGTTAAACCTATTAAGTGGGCAAACAGCGTCTATCTTTGCAGTTATTCCAATCATGTCCTCTAAATTTGCAGGAGTTTCTATTATTTTAATCATTTTAACCAACTTGCTATTGAATACCTGTTGCCAGATATCACTGGCTTAACGCTGTGAGAATAAACAAATGACGATGGAAATAATATCATGTCTCCAGCCTCTGGTTTTAGATTTATATCAAACTGCGGAAAAGATAGTTCTCCACCTTCATAGTCATCATTTAGGTAATAAACTGTAGATACTCTTCTGAAGTTTCCTCCACCATCGTCTATGTGATTATTAAATTTGCCACCAATATCGTACTTTAAAATTTTATATGGATTATGAGATCTTAAAGATATACCAAAAATAGACATATAGTCTTGCTCTACTGGATCAAATGTTTCTCTAAAAACCTTTGTAAACTTATTTTCATTGTTCATAGAGTATGGAACATCTATAGATGATGTTAGCCTATTTGAATAATCCATTTTAAACTCATTGTCTCCAATAACACCTTCTTTTGGGGCATTGGTAAAGTCTAAACCTAAGACCTCATCCTTGCATGGAAGTTCTATATTTTTGTATAATATTACCCCTAATGCCAATTGCTTATTTTCCATAGTAAAACCTTTGTGTATGAAACTTATCACTATAGTCTAACATAGTTACTATTGAATACTTTACCCCGCTTGTTACTGGCATTGCCTTATGCATGAACATATAGTTTGATGGAAATATAATAAGATCTCCAGCATCTGGTTTAACTTTTATATCATACATATCAAACGCTATCTCTCCACCATCATAGTTATCGTTTAAGTATCCAACTAAAGACACTACAGACTTATAAGATGCTCCGTCATCTGCATGTGTTTGGAAATGATTTCCTGGATAATATTTTACAAGGTTTATGGATTCCCAGAATGTCAGTGGTTCCATTGGGTACATAGAACAATAATCTTGAAGTGCTATATTCATATTATCAAACAAATATTGCCAAGCATCTTTAACTATTTCAGAGTTTTTATCTGTACCAGTGATTGTAGACTTTTTAAATTTAAAATCTAGACAGTCTCTATAATCAGGAACTCTTTGTCTATTTCCAACCATTGCTGGGCTCCACTTATAATTGCTACCTTCGGAAAGCACACCCTCAAGTTTTTCAATAATTTCATTTCCCAAAGTAAGTATATTTTTATACAGAACCATTCCTGGAATAATTATTTTCTTATCCAAAGAGGCAGGGAGTATACCGTCGTTAGTTTCGACTGACATATACTCCCTACTCTCTACTAGATTACTTGTTGTGTATTAGTATACCACTTACCAAGAACCAGTCGTAAGGTTCACAAGATACCTGGTAGACCGTTACTACTTCGTCTGTGAAGTGTTCGATACTTGTAACTGGGACCTCAGTCTTTTGACCGTCTGAGCCTACAATTATCAAACTTTCTCCAACTTCTACGTAGTATGCCTCTTTAATCTTGTACTGATTATTGACTGTCTTCACGAAGATTGGCTGTGTGAATGTTAGTCGGATATCTGAGTTTCCGTTGAAACAGATGATATCTGATTCTTCAACAACATCTATCGCTGTGATAGTTGTTTCAACCAAGTTGCCTGTGTTTAGTGTATTGCTAAACCAAGCGTACTTCTGCCAATCAGGTTCTGAAGCATCAAGTTCAGTAATTGGTGTTGACCAAACTACATCTCCAACCTGTAGATTCTTAATAGGAATCTGTCCGCTAGGTGTGTCGATCAATGTGTTTTCTTCAACACATGGTGGTCCAAACCAAGGGATGATGTAGGGATTGAAGTTCGGGAAGTAAGGGAAGAATGGTGGGAAGAATGGGAAGAATGGGAAGTAAGGTGGGAAGAACGGAGGGAAGAATGGGAAGTAAGGTGGGAAGAATGGGGGGAAGAATGGTGGGAAAAATGGAGGGAAGAATGGGAAGAACGGCGGGAAGAAAGGAGGGAAGAATGGTGGAGTAGTAGTAATAGTGTCAGATGCTGGAGATGCAGCGGATGATCCATTAGCATTTCTAGCAGTAACAGTATAAGACTGAGATGTGCTTCCTTCCTGAGTAATTGTTGCTGATGTGGATGCAGTTGTACCTGTCTTAGAATCTGTTGATGTCCAAGTATAGTCAAGAATAGCACTTCCACCATTTGCTGGTGCTGTCCAAGACAATGAGTCCTGGTTTACTGTTGTGCTTACTGTTGGCTTTGCAGGGGCTGCTGGGACTGTTGTAATTGTAACTGAGTTTGAAGCAGAAGATGCTGCTGAAGTTCCAGAAGCATTTGTTGCTGTAACAGTAAAGGTTGGTGTTGCACCAGTTGCAATACCTCCTACAACAATCGGAGATGATGCTCCAGATTGTGACTGTCCTGTTGACGAAGTTACTGTATAAGATGTTGCTGGAGGAGAACCTGCTGGCAATTCAAATGCTACTGATGCTGCACCGTCGTTATATGCACGACCTGTTCCTACGTTTGTAGCAACAACATTTATTGGTGGCTTTGGCTCCAAGAAGTCATTTGCTGCGGTAGACTTTCTACCTACTTTTTTATTTGCCATGTTCTTATTCCCCTTTTCTTATTACAAAATTACTTAAGATCTCCGTAAACAACCCAGGTATTTGCTGCTCTCTTGAAAAGAGTTGCAGATGACCATTGTGTACGTAGTGTCAATCCTGGAGTAGCGTTTACAGTTACTCCTGCGCCTGCTGCAATTGCAACTGCGCCTGTATTGGTCTGAAGAACATCGATAGAAGTTCCAATTGGAAGATTCAATGTTGAGTCCGCAGGGATTGTAACATTTACTGCTGATCCACCAGTGTGTGAAACCTCAATAAGTGAATCTCTTTCTGTTAGTGATGAAAGAGTGTATGCTGCAGTCTTCTGAATGATTGGAGTGCGTGAAGGAGTTCCTTCCTTTGTCTGAGTTCCATCTGTGAAGATTACTCCTGCTGCTGTAATGTTATTTACAGCAAGATCATCAAGTGATCCCTGTGTAAAGTCAACTGTTGTTGATGGCTCTGTTGTAACACCCTTGAACAACTTCCACTGAGCATCAGATACGTCTCTTACAAGACCTGAGTGCTTTGCTGTTGATGACTCTGTATAGCCAACTACGATACCAAGGTCAACTGTATTTGCTGCATTTTGGTGAGCAAGTTGCACAAGGTTATCTTCGATTGTGATAGATGTTGCTGATGCTGCAAAGTTAGTACCGTTAACTGTTAGGTCACCCTGAACTGTTAATGAGCCATCAAGTGTTGTTGCTTGTGCATCTGTTGTAACTAACTTAGATGTATCTGTAATTCCATGAACACCTGTTGTGTCATTGTTGTGTGCTGTTACTGCCCCTGATGCTGTTCCTGCTGCATCATAGTTTGTAGCAAGTGAGTCTGCATAAAGTTCTGAAGCAACTGCTGCTAGATCAATTGCATCTTGCTTTGCTGCATTAACCTGTGATGTAGTTGCAAGATTTGCAGTGTTTGCAATACCATGAACATTTAGTGTTTCTGTATTGTGTGCTGAAACTGAATCATCTGCATATTGCTTAGTTGCAACTGTTGAATCAATATCTAGTGCATCATTTACTGCATCATAGTCAAGTCCAACACCTGCAAGTCCTGCATATCCTAGTGCTGAAGGAGTAACTGCATCTGCAAGCATTGATGTTGTTACAAGGTCTGCTGTATCTGCGATACCATGAACCCCTGTTGTATCATTTGTATGAACGCCAAGGATGGTTGTTGTAACTAAATCTGCTGTATCTGCAATACCATGGACATTTAGTGTTGAACCTGTGTGATCGTTTAGATCTGCTGTGTATACAAGGTTTGCTGTATCAGAAATACCGTGTACGTTTGTTCCATCTGAATTGTGTGTTGATACTGCATCGTCTGCATATGTCTTTGTTGCAAGAGCCTGAGTATCTTCGATTCCGTGAACATTTGATGTATCATCAGAGTGTGCTGAAATATCTGATGTTAAAGCAAGTGCTGATGTGTCAGCAATTCCATGCACATTTAGGCTTATACCATTGTGTGCTGTTACAGCATCATCTGCATAATCCTTTGTAGCAAGTTGATCTGTATCTGCAATACCGTGAATTCCTGTTGTAGCCTCTGTGTGCTGTGTAAGAGGAGTACCAATTGTACCTTCTATGCCAAGAACTGCTGTTGCAATCTTATCGTCTACGTTTTGCTGGGTAGCAAGGAGGGCAGTGTTAGCAATACCGTGGACAGAAGTTGTATCTGATGCGTGAGCAGACAAGTTGCTTGCAACTGTTGTAAAGAATGTTGGGTCTTCACCAATTGCCTCTGCTAACTCATTTAGAGTATTGAGTAGGTCTGGGGCACCATCAATGATCGCTGCTAGTTCTGCTGCATTAGCAAAATACTGCAAAGCAGACCATGCTGAGGAGCCATTACCCATCTTAAATTTATTTGTGTCGGTTTCAAAACCGATTTCACCTGCTGCTAGAATTGGGTTTGCTGCAGTCCATTGTGCTGCAGTACCTCTGCGCTGTTGCATTCTTGTTGCCATATTTATTTCTCCTTATGGGTGCTGCCCATTACTTATCTTATTATAACCCCTGTTTTAATTGAAGTTATCTACTACACTACCGCCATCGAATACAACTGTCCATTCTGTTGTAGAAGGGCCACCTGCATCCAAACCTACACCCAATGGGCTGTTAAATGATCCGCCTTCATAGAACTGGGATACGATAAAACCAGTTCCATCGATTGCGGTATCGTGAATGTGCTGTGGAAGAGAATTTGTATCATCAATGGTTGCCTGGGTATACCAAACACCATTATAATAAAAATTAACTCTGTTGGTAGCAGTGTCTAACCACTGTGTACCGTTAGTTGGTGAAGAAGGAGCAGTTGTGCCTACAGCCATAGACCCTGTTAATGAGTCAACATACTCCTTAGTTGCTGCATGTGAAGCAAGAGTTGGTGCTCCCACTGTTACTGCATCTCCGAATGTACCGCCGTTTGTAACGACCAACCCATTCTTGACCTTGAAGTCTTTTTCGACTGTTGCCATTTACTACTCCTTCTTCCAACTATTTTTATTTTTTAAACTTAGTCATTGTAAGCAAGCATTGTTGCTGCTACAAGAACTTCTGAGTTGTTATTGGCTGTAGTAACATTTAGGTCGTACTGTGATGTTACTCCATTCCAAACAACTGTTGCTGTTGCTAGTGGGTTTAGTGATGTATAGATTGTTCCATACTCAACTACTGCAACATTGTTATTTGAATCTGTTGTTGCAAGAAGTTCAGTAACATGCGAGTTACCTCCACTAATTACACGAACAAGATACTTTACGCTACCCTTGTTTGTTCCAAAGGAATGCACTGTTGCTGTCGAAGCAGTTGCTACACCTGTCCAAGTTGCTTCTTCACGACGAACCCAGGTGATGTCAATTGATTCTGGTTGAATATTTGAACCAGAAATTGCACCAAGAGCAAGTGAATCTGAGAAGTACTTATTTGTTGAACCTTCAACGAGATCATCGGTTGTAGAATCTGCTACACCATTTTCTGCTGTAATTGTAAGACCATTCTCATCACCAGTGATTTGAATATTTGTCTTTGTTGCACCAGTCAAAAGGTTTGCTGCTGAAGTCTTAGCACGAGAATCTGTAAAGTACTGGTTTGCTAATCCTTCTTCGATATCATCTGTTGTAAGTTGATCAATTGCATCTCCAATTGTTCCACCGACAGCATCAATTGCTCTTTGGTTTGTGAAGTATAGGTTTGAAGCACCCTCTTCAATATCATCAGTGTCAAGAGCATTGATTGCATTAGTTGCAAATGTTTCTGCTGCTGCTTGTGCGTCTGATGCTGCGCCTGATTCATCATACCATGCATCTACTACTGTACGATCAATTTCAACAGCAGTTGGAGTTATAGAAACACCACTACCAAGGAAGGTTGGTACATAAATTAGATTTTCATCTATTACAATACCATTACCTGGTGTAAGTGTATCCTGCTTGCCTGCTGCAACATCTTGAATGTTCTGAATTACGTCTGGGTTATCCTGGAGTGCTGTTGCCAACTCTTGAAGTGTGTCAAGAAGTTCTGGTGCTGCTCCTACAACATTTGCTACTGCATCATCTGCGTAATCCTGTGCTGCTGCCTGAGCAAGACCAATTTCTGTACTTGTCTTGTATGATGACCAAAGATGTGTTGAATCTATTTGACCATCTTGAATTAAACCTGATGCTGTACCTGCTGCATCATATGCTGATGAGGTTGCATCAAGTGCTCTTTGGTTTGTGAAGTAAAGGTTTGATCCTTCTGCTACATCGTCAGTATCAAGGCCAGTTACAGAGATTGTTGTTCCTGTAATGTCAATATTTGAACCTGCAGTTAAGTTATCTTGCTTACCTGTAATATCATCAGACTTAAGATATCCATATCCATCAACTGTTGCAT
>JACCDL010387109.1_pt1 | contig 19760 bp, 23 predicted proteins | sample 7441931 | NCBI WGS metagenome assembly JACCDL01 (sample SAMN15323437, study PRJNA562643) | freshwater metagenome | isolation source: river surface water | place: USA:Blue River Watershed | collected 2017-08-16 | reverse complement strand
TAAAGTCTTGGCCGAGAGATAGCTCGCACCCCAGAGGGCAGCCACTAGCAGCAGAGCTAAATCAACCTCGCGGCTCCTCAACTTCGCTCCAAAAGACATCTGCGCACCATACCTGCATTAGCAGGCATGGTGCGCAGATTTAAACGTCTAATTAATGACTATGCGAGATCGAATCGATCGGCGTTCATCACCTTGGTCCATACTGCGACAAAATCCTTCACAAACTTCTCGCAGTTATCATCCTGCGCATAAACCTCAGCATATGCACGCAAGATTGAGTTAGAACCGAAGACGAGATCGGCGCGAGTTGCAGTGAACTTAACCTCTCCTGTCTTGCGGTTACGAAGGTTGTAGAGGTTAGACCCTGCTGGCTCCCAGACATATGTCATATCTGTGAGATTGACGAAGAAGTCATTGGTGAGTGCGCCAACACGATGTGTGAAGACTCCGTTCTTGCTTCCACCGAAGTTAGTGCCAAGCACTCGCATTCCACCGAGAAGGACTGTCATCTCTGGCGCTGTAAGACCCATCAACTGTGCGCGGTCGAGTAGAAGCTCTTCCGGTGTCACTGCGTAATCCTGCTGGAGGTAGTTACGGAAGCCATCATGAATTGGCTCGAGAACTGCAAACGAAGCAACATCTGTCTGCTCCTGTGTTGCATCGCCGCGACCAGGTGCAAATGGAACTGTGATTGAAACTCCAGCCTCCTTTGCTGCCTTTTCAATACCAACATTTCCTGCGAGAACAATGACATCTGCAATAGATGCGCCAGCAGATTGCGCGATTGGCTCGAGAATAGAGAGAACACGAGAGAGTCGAGCTGGTTCGTTACCAGCCCAATTCTTCTGTGGCTCAAGGCGAATACGTGCACCATTAGCACCACCGCGATTATCTGAACCACGGAAGGTACGAGCGCTATCCCATGCTGTTGCAACAAGTTCAGCAACTGTTAAATCTGTCGCAGCAATTTTCGCCTTAACATCTTCAACGTTGTACTTAGTTGTTCCAGCAGGAATTGGATCCTGCCAAATCAGATCTTCGGCCGGCACATCTGGACCGTAGTAACGACTCTTTGGTCCAAGATCGCGGTGAGTGAGTTTGAACCAAGCACGAGCAAAGACTTCACTGAAGTAGGCCTGGTCTGCTGCGAACTTCTCTGAGATTGCACGATAAGCAGGGTCGACCTTCATCGCCATATCCGCATCGGTCATCATTGGGTTGTAACGCTTTGATGGATCCTCTACATCAACCGGCTTATCTTCTTCCTTGATGTTGATTGGTTCCCATTGATTAGCGCCAGCAGGTGACTTTGTGAGCTGCCATTCATAACCCAATAGAAGCTTGAAATAACCGTTATCCCACTGAGTTGGGTTAGTTGTCCATGCGCCTTCGAGGCCTGAAGTGACTGTGTCACGCCCAATTGCGCGAGTGGTGTGGTTGACCCAACCGAGGCCAGCCTCTTCAATCGGAGCACCTTCTGGAGCAGGGCCGAGGTTTGATGCCTTGCCATTTCCATGTGCCTTACCCACTGTATGGCCACCTGCGGTGAGCGCCACTGTCTCTTCATCGTTCATCGCCATACGCGCGAATGTTTCGCGCACATGTGCTGCAGTGCGGAGTGGATCTGGATTTCCATTAACGCCTTCTGGGTTAACGTAGATCAGGCCCATGTGAACTGCAGCTAACGGATTTTCAAGAGTGGTTGCATCATTGAGGTCTGCATAACGATTCTCAGAAGGTGCAAGGAACTCTGTCTCGCTACCCCAATAAATATCAATCTCTGGGGCCCAAATATCAGCGCGTCCAAAAGCGAATCCATAAGTCTTAAGACCCATTGATTCATAAGCGATAGTTCCGGCATATGCCAAGAGATCTGCCCAGCTAACTTTATTGCCGTACTTCTTTTTAATTGGCCAGAGCAGACGACGAGCCTTATCAAGGTTGCCGTTATCAGGCCACGAGTTCAATGGCGCAAATCGCTGGTTACCTGTTCCGGCTCCACCACGTCCATCTGCAACGCGATATGAACCAGCCGCGTGCCAAGTAAGGCGGATAAAGAGTCCACCGTAGTGACCCCAATCGGCTGGCCACCAATCTTGTGAATCTGTCATCAACGCATGAAGATCTTTCTTTAGCGCTGGAATATCAAGCTTTTGCAACTCTTGGTGATAATCGAAATCAACACCAAGGGGATTGGTCTTGGAATCATGCTGATGCAGAATGTCGAGATTGAGGGCGTTCGGCCAAAAGTTGATATTGGTCGCACCGGTTGTTGTCATCGCGCCATGTGCAACAGGGCACTTGCCAGTTTCTTGCATCTGATATTCCTCCGCAATCGTTGAAGCTATGTTGTGAGTTTAACGGGGTATCCCGATGGTTTCCTCTTGAGATTTAGTTGAAATTTCAACTAAATTGCTCTATGGTTCACCTATGCCACATCAATGTGGCAATACGGATTTCTCATCAATCGCCGTCTAAACAAAGGAAAAAAATGTCAGTTCTCTCAACCCTCCCAGCAGGTACATACACAATCGATGCTTCACATAGCCGCGTGGGCTTTAGCGCCCGCCATGCAATGGTGACCAAGGTTCGTGGATCATTTAACGACTACTCAGGTTCAGCCGTTGTTGCAGATGGCTCCGCTTCTATCACCATTGAGATCTCAGCGGCCTCAATCGACACACGTAGCGCAGATCGTGATGGCCACTTGCAGTCACCAGATTTCTTCGATGTCGCTAACTTCCCAAAGATCACTTTCAAGTCAACATCTGTTAAGGATGGCGGCGCAGGAATCGTGGTTGATGGCGAGCTCACAATCAAGGATGTAACAAAGCCTTTGACAATCGAGTTTGAATACACTGGCACAGCAAAGGACCCATTCGGAAACGACCGTTTTGGCTTCGAAGGTGAGTCTGAGATTAATCGTAAGGACTTCGGTCTTACATGGAACGCAGCGCTTGAGACAGGTGGAATCCTCGTATCTGAGAACATCAAGCTTGAGTTCGAAATCTCAACAATCGCAACAAAGTAATCCTTTATTTGAAAAGCCCCGTGGATATTCACGGGGCTTTTCCTTTGCTCTAGTATTGGAACATGTCCGTAGCTGATGGCGATCGCGAGAAGTACTTCCCTTTGATTGAGAAGAAGTACGGCGAGAAGATGTCTTATTGGTTTAAAGTGATGAAGTCCCTGGAAGGTGAGAAGTATCCAGTTCAAGTGGCTCACTTGAAAGAGAACTATGGCTTTTCACAAGCTCACGCCAATGCCCTCGTCATGTATTCGCGCGGCTCAACATCCTCTAAGCGATTCGAAACTCCGGCAGAGTTCTTCAAGACTGTTTCGCCTCAGCAAGCCAAGACAATGAAGGCAATCTTTAAGGCCATCCAGAGCAAATACCCACAACTTGAATTAGTAATCGCGTGGAATCAGCCAATGCTCAAATTAGATAAGCACTATCTATTTGGTTGTTCAGCGGCAACAAATCACATACTCATCGCCCCTTGGAACCTTGATGTCCTGAAGAAGTACACCCCAAAATTCAAGGACTATAAGGTCAATAAGAAGACAATCGCCCTCCCTAACGATTGGGAGGTAGATGTGAAACTTCTACAGGCGATGGCGAAAGATTCATTTGCTGCGATTTAACGTTCCAGCAAGATCTTTAAGCGTGCTTTGACCAACTTCTTCAAGAGTGACTTTGGAAAAGGTTTGTCGATTGGAAAGTGAATCGAACTCTTTGTCTGCTCATACCCCTTGAGATCTTCTTTAAAGATCTCATTAAAGGATCCACTGTAAGGAAAGAGACTGTTATGTTTCTTAAAGCCGTCGTAGCCAAAGACGCCTTTTCCATTGACAGTAAAGGTAGGAATGCCGTACTTAATTACCTCTTCTGCATCAGGCAATACCTCTGCAATAGTCTCTCGCACTGCTTGTAAAGCATCTCTTTGTGGCTTATCAAATTTCTTGAGATGTGCGGTGACTTCAGCCTTACTCATTCTCAGCTACCTCTTTCAAGCGAACGAGAGATTTTGCAACAGCCTTTTGAGTCCAAGGATATGCCTTACGAAAGTGGAGCCAGATTTGCGCTATCCATGGCGCAAAAGTGCCGTCAAAACTCTCCGTAACCTCGGTACGACCATCGCCGAGATCTCGCAATTGATATCGCCAACGCCATCTTCCTAGGTGACGCCAGGCAATGAGTTTGTTCTCTTCATACTCCATCACAGTGTTGAGAATTCGATAATCAATCCCAAGATGCATCTTCATTCCGAATTTTGAGCCGAGCACCAGCCGTTCTGGGCCACTGATATTTGCCGTGATGGTCTGACTTCCGTCAAAATCTCGATGTCTCTGAGGGTTGGCCAAGATAGAGAAAATTGTCGCAGGAGCGGCATCGATGACCATACGCGCGGATTTAATCTTGGGATTTCCCGTATCGAAAATCTCTGAACGTACCTTTTTCTCACTCATAGAGTTGATGCTAAACCATATTTAATAAAGGGTGAAGTAGGCTTTATTCATGACTTTTACAGATCTCAATCTCGTTGGCGTCCTCGTTGCATTTGTTGTTTCTTTTATCAGCGGTGGTATCTGGTTCGGCCCAAAGACTTTCTATCCGATTTGGATGAAGGCAAGAGGTATCGAATCTGGTCAGCTATCGCAGCAGCAGAATAAGCCTGCGCTGCTTTTCGGTGGAACAATCATCGGTCTTCTTTTTCAGACTCTTACCCTTGCCGTGATCATCACCTCTCTCCAAGCCGGAAACTCAAAGTTTGCGATTCTTGATGGAGCCCTGGTTGGCGCAGCGCTCGGCGTAGGTATTGCAGCCTTTGCATCTCTTTCACACCGTCTCTTTGGCGGCGAATCAATCAAGGTGTGGATTATTGAGACAGCGAACGATGCACTCAATCTCACTATTGCTGGCGCAATCATCACGTACTTCAACTAAATGCCATCTATGTTTAACGAGTACGAAGAAGAGGTTAAGGAGCGCTGGGCAGAGACCGATGCCTACAAGCAATCAACCGCTCGAACTTCGAAATACACCAAGGATGATTTTGCTGCAGCCAAAGTCGATCAAGAGGCTGCTACCGAGATGTTTGTCATCGCATTTGGCAATAGCTACGCAGTGACATCAGAGCAGGCCCAGGCGGCTGTAATGGCTCATCGAGCTGCGATATCAAAGTGGTTCTACGAGTGCTCTATTGAGATGCAGAAGAACTTGGCGCTGATGTACCTAGAGGATCATCGCTTTAAAGCCTATTACGATGGACGAGTCAGAGGGCTTGCGAAGTATGTCCATGATGCAATTATGGCGCAGTAAGGACTAACTCTTTTTGGATTTAAACATCAGGGCTGCTATACCAGCGCTCACAATTGAAGCAATAATGACCGCGAGCACAGCAATATCTTGAAGATGTGAATCGCTAAAGGCAAGCTGAGCGATGAATATTGAGACTGTAAATCCAATTCCCGCAGCACTTCCAGTGGCTCCTAATAGGCGAATACTTGTGCCCCTCGGAAGTTCAATCAGTTTCAATTTACGGGCACCAAGAGATGAAGCGAGAATTCCAATAGGCTTGCCCACAACCAATCCAAAGAAGATTCCCCATGCAACAAGTGAAGATGCCGCGGATTCAATTGTTTCCAAAGTGATTGTTACCCCTGTGTTTGCGAAAGCAAAGAGTGGGACGATAATAAATGAACTCATTGGGTGCAATTTATGTTCTAGCCACTCTATAACCGAACCATTCTCATCGCGGGCGATATTTGGCGTCAGCAAACCAAGAATTACACCTGCCAGTGTTGGATGAACACCTGTCTTATAGAGAGCAAACCAGAGAAAGACTCCAGCGAATACATAGATGGAAGTAGAGAGGACGCCAACCCTTTTCATTAATAAGATCCATGCAATCACAATCGCTGCAGCAAGTAACCACGAGTACGCGATACCGGTGGAGTAAACGAGTGCGATGATAAGAATCGCACCGATATCATCGATGACGGCAAGGGCCAATAAGAACGACCTCAAAGACTCAGGTGCGCTAGTACCAATCATCGCCAACAACCCAACGGCCAGAGCAATATCAGTTGCAACAGGCACACCCCATCCTCCGGCATCTGTTCGACCAGCGATTGCTAGGTAAATCAGCGCAGGCACTGCCATGCCGCCGAGGGCCGCGATAAATGGGAGAAGCGCTTTCTTCACTGAGGCCAAATGGCCAGATGTGAGTTCGCGCTTGATCTCAAGCCCAACAACGAAGAAAAAGATGGTCATCAAGATGTAGTTGACGACTTTTTGTACCGTTAGTGAGATAGAGAAAATTCCAGCGCCAAGTTCAAATTTAATCGCAAGGGCATCGAAATAACTGGCCGCCACCGGTGAATTGGCAACCATAAGACCAAGAGCTGATGCAATTAAAATGAGAATTCCGCTGCTGGATTCGTTCTTGAGGAATGCTCGTAATGCGCTCTTCTTTTCCTTCACATGCTAACTGTATTGGGAAAATGACTCGGAGGCGGATTCTTTCTGAGGTGAGCTAGAGGTCCATTTGAGTTCCGAGCGTGATCACTCGGTTCTCAGGCAGGCCAAAGTAGCTAGATGCGGTCGTTGAGTTGCGATGAAGAATTCCAAACACCTTCTCAGTGCCACCTTTAAGTGAGCCATCGGAAGATTCAAGGAACTTACGATCTGCTAAATAGTAGGTGCATTCGGCTTCTTCATCCTTACTCATTACATTGTCAATGATGGACTGCTGGACGTTTACATCCTGCTTGAACCCAACCCAAATATAGAGTTGCTTAACTCGGTCATTGACCTCTTTAAGGATTGGTTTTGCTGTGACAACAGGAACGTCTCCTTGAATCACGCTGACAATCAAAATCTCTTTAGGACAAGAGTGAAGGTTATTGAGTTGAGCCACCAAAGCTTGTGGCACCTTCAGCGCGGATGACGAGAGATAAATACCGGTATCGGGGATGATTGAAATATCCCCAGAGGCGATGCTCTCTTCAACTTCTTCCCATGACATTTCTTGTCGCTTGAGAGCTTGCTCAAGCGCTGATTGTCCTTTTCGCCAGACCCACATGAGGTATGTGATGGCAGCGCCAATCAATAGAGGCACCCATGCGCCCTTAAAGATCTTTGTCACGGTTGCAAGGAAGAATGAGAGATCAATCAGGATTAGCACTGGAATTACTAAGACGAGTGATTTCTTACTCCACTTGAACTTCTCGGCGGCGATATACCCAAATGCCAAGGTCGTCATCAACATAGTTGCTGAGATTGCAAAGGAGTATGCATTGGCCAAAGCTGCAGAAGTCTTAAAGTTAACTACGAGGAAGATTGAACCGAGACCAACGATGAGGTTTACAGCTGGAACGTAGATCTGGCCGACAACTGTGCTGCTGGTGTGAACAACTTTGAGGCGGGGGAGAAGTCCAAGGCGTACGGCCTGACGAGCAAGGGAAGCAACACCTGTGATGAGCGCTTGCGAGGCGATAATTGTTGCCAGAGTTGCAAGCACAACGAGATAGATGCGCACGCCATCATTTGGTGCGAGTGCGAAGAAGAGGCTCTTCTTTGTTCCAGGATCTTGAAGCGCTACCACCGCCTGGCCCAAGTAGTTGAGGACCAGTGCAGGTGCAACGATAAAGATCCAACCAATACGAATTGGTCGCTTTCCGAAGTGACCCAGATCTGCATAGAGCGCTTCAGCGCCTGTAATCGCCAGAATGACAGAGGAGAGAATGATGAAGGTGTGAAAGCCATGGTGCATCACATATTCAATGGCATATGTAGGCAGAAGTGCTTCGATGACCTCTGGGCGCTCTTGGACTCTAATGAAGCCCAGATAACCGAGAGTTACAAACCAGATGAGAATGATTGGCCCAAAAATCTTTCCAAGCAGGTTACTTCCCTTATATTGGAAGCCAAAGAGCGTTACGAGAATGAGGACTGTCAACGGCACTGTCCATGTAGCAAGGTTTGCGTTAAGTGTTTCAAGCCCCTCTGTTGCAGATAAAACAGAGATCGCCGGAGTGAGCATGCCATCGGCTACTAGAAGAGCAGTACCGAGCAGAAGAAAGAGAACGAAGAAATATCTCTTACCTCCTGTTGCATTCCTTACTTTGCTTGGCAAGAGAGCAAAGAGCGAGAGAATTCCACCTTCACCGTTGTTATCTGCGCGAAGCACGAAGACGAGATACTTCAGAGTTACAACCAACATCAATGACCAGAAAATGAGCGAGACAACTCCGTAGATGTCGTAGACCTCGGTGCCTGCAGTATGGAGTGATTCACGTAGGGCATAAATTGGACTTGTTCCAATATCGCCAAAGACAACTCCGAGTGCTCCTAATGTGAGCGCGCCAAGTGAACCTTGTGTGCTTGCCTTTGACATCGAAACCCCTCGATAAGACGGGGCTTCACCGAAAGATTCTTGCGCCCGTTCATCCGCCAGTTTATCAACACATAAAACCTCACTTTTCAAGGCAAATTCGCTCAGACCAGGGGATTCAATAGAGACTATGAGCCACGTACTATTGGGCTATGGCCGCACTGAAGCTCTCACATGATGCTAAATGGCCACGTGCACATGCACTATTTTCCGAAGGTGCTCGGGCCTCAGATATAGCCCTGATTGGCATTCCTGCATTCTCAACATCACTTTCACCAACATCTGCCCATCTCACCCCGACCGCTATCCGTGAAGCGCTTGCCCGCTACTCCTCATATTCAGCTACCAATAATGTTGATCTTCGCTCACTTTCGATTACCGACCTTGGGGATGTCGAATCACCTGATGGAGAAGATGGTGAGCAGCGAGTTGCTGATGCAGTTGCAAATGCTCGTGCTGACCACAAACTTCTGATTGCACTCGGTGGAGATAATTCCATTACATATTCTCTGGCACGTGGTTTGTGGGGAGATCTTTCGAATGTAGGAGTTGTTACCTTTGATGCACATCACGATCTCCGAGATGGGAAGTCAAATGGCTCACCCATTTGGAGACTGATTGGAGCTGGACTGCCAGGTAAGAACATCGTGCAGGTCGGAATATCTGATTTTGCAAATAGCGCAGAGTATTCACAGCGTGCACAAGATTTAGGAATAACCGTAATTCGTCGAAGCGAAATGCGCGGAATGAGTATTGATGATGCGACCCTCAAAGCTCTTGCTATCGCAGGGGTTGGAGGTCGCGAAGTGTATGTGGATATTGATGTAGATGTCTGCGACCGATCCGTTGCCCCTGCATGTCCGGCATCCGTACCAGGCGGCATCAGCGCAGATGAAATTCGTCAGATTGCGCGCTTGGTCGGAGCAGATCCTCGAGTTCGTGCAATCGACATTACCGAAATTGATGCGCTCTTGGATACAGAAGATCAGAGAACTATTCGCCTCGCTGCGCTTCTGGTTTTGGAAGCGATGGCAGGTTTTGCTCGTCGCTAGCGCAACTCTGCAAAGACTTCTCTCGCCGCCGCGCTAACTTTCCCTGATCGGACCAAAGCATCTGCTGCCTCTAACTCAGGAGAGATAAATCGATCTGGACCAGGACCTGCAACGCTCTTGCGAAGCTCGAAAATCACTCGGCCAGTCGCTTGTGAGGGGTTGAGTCCAGCACGAAGATCAATAGCACGCGCTGATGTCACTAGTTCAATTGCCAAGATTCGGGAGAGATTTTCAACGACCTTCCGTAGTTTCCGAGCTGCACTCCATCCCATAGAAACGTGATCTTCCTGCATTGCAGAACTAGGAATTGAATCTACGCTGGCAGGGGAGGCAAGTCGCTTATTTTCACTGACTAAACCAGCCTGTGTGTATTGGGCAATCATCAGGCCAGAATCAACACCTGGGTCATCGGCTAAGAATGGAGGCAGCCCGAAGTTTCTAGCCTTATCGAGTGCGCGGTCAGTACGACGTTCAGCGATAGAGCCTAAATCAGCTGCTGCGATCGCTAGAAAATCGAGGACATATGCAACTGGAGCGCCATGAAAGTTTCCATTGGATTGAACTCGACCATCAGGCAGGACGACTGGATTATCAATAGCGCTCTGAAGTTCTCGTTCAGCAATAGTTGCTGCATAAGAAATTGTGTCTCTCACCGCGCCAGCAACCTGAGGCGCACATCGCAGCGAGTAAGCATCTTGTACCTGTGATGTGTCATTTACATGGGAAGCAACAATTCCTGAGCCCTTAAGGAGTCCAAAAATATTTGCTGCGCTCACCGCCTGTCCTACCTGTGGGCGAAGTGGAAAATGAAGCTCAGGTGCAAAGACTTTATCTGTGCCCAATAGCCCTTCAATACTCATCGCTGCGGTGATATCTGCAACGCGAGAAAGTTCTTCGAGATCGCGGATTGCCATGATCAACATACCGAGCATTCCATCTGTGCCGTTGATGAGAGCTAATCCTTCCTTCTCTTCTAATTCAATCGGCGATATACCTGCAGCCTTCATAGCAATGACGGAATCAACAATTTCACCTTGTGGATTATGAACTCGACCTTCGCCCATCATTGATAATGCGCAATGAGAAAGTGGTGCTAAATCTCCGCTACAACCTAATGAACCGAACTCCGGAACCACTGGAGTGATATCAGCATTGAGAAAATCTACAAAGGTCTGCGCGAGTTCTACCCGGACTCCGGTTCGTCCGGTTGCCATTGTGCGCAAGCGCAAGAACATCAGTGCACGAACAACTTCTTTCTCGACAGCTGGGCCGACACCTGCCGCATGAGATCGGATCAAAGATTTCTGAAGCTGCACGCGATCCTTCACGTCAATGTGGCGAGTTGCGAGTGCTCCAAAGCCTGTTGAGACGCCATAAACCGGAGTATCGCCTGAGGCATATTCTTCAATAAATGCTCGAGAGGCTGACATTGCAGTGATTGATGATGGGTCGAGTTGCACCTGAGCGCCATGACGAGCAACTGCAATGACATCATCGAAGGTAAGTCCTCCGGTCCCTAAGGTGATTGTTTTCCTAGTCGATTCTTGAGCCATTGCGCCATACCTGTTCTATTTGATGTACACCAGGACGATATGCCAGATGTATGTATGAGGGAGAGGAGAGTATTGAGAAATCAGCTGACTTACCGGGTGCAAGCACCCCCACATCTTCGCGACGAAGAGCAGCAGCGCCACCTGCAGTTGCCGACCAGAGCGCCTGTTCTGGAGTAAAAAACATTTCTCGAACTGCCAATGCGATGATAAATGGCATGCTATTTGTAAAGGAGCTTCCTGGATTGCAATCAGAAGCAAGAGCAACTGTCACGCCTGCGCTCAACATTTCTCGCGCGTCAGGATATACAGAACGTGTCGAGAATTCTGCACCAGGCAAGAAAGTTGCCACAGTCTTTGATTTCTCAAGAAGTGCGATATCTGCATCTGTGAAATGTGAAATGTGATCTACCGATGCGGCATCAAACTCAACTCCAATTGCGATGCCTTCACCTTGTTCTAATTGATTTGCATGCAGACGAGGCTTTAACCCTTTTGCAATACCTGCTGCAAGAATTCTTCGGGTCTGGTCAGGATCGAAGGCACCTCGATCCGAAAAGACGTCAATCCATTTGGCTTTGCCACGAACTCCATCGAGCATTGAACCAGTAACGAGTGAGACATAATCTTCAGGTGAATTGGCAAACTCCGCAGGCACGATATGTGCGCCGAGAAATGTACTTTCATCGGTGAAGGAAGCAGCGATTTCAATTGAACGAACTTCATCTTCTACCGTCAACCCATATCCAGACTTTATTTCAACAGTTGTAGTACCTGTTTTATGGGCCTCATTTAGCAAGCGAGCTACATTTGCGCTCAGGTCTGCAGTAGAAGCATTTCTTGTTTGATTAACGGTGTAGTTGATTCCACCTGCCTGATACTTCTGACCTTGCATGCGGGCAGAGAACTCTGCGCTTCTATCTCCAGCAAAGACTAAGTGGTTATGTGAATCTACAAATCCTGGGATTACGCATGTGCCTTGAGCGTCAATCTTTTCTTCTATATCTGACTTTGGTGCCGCTGAATTGGCGCCAACCCACTCAACTACGCCGTCGTTAATGAGCATGGCAGCGTCATGCATTAACCCCAGTGGCGTTCCGTCTTGGGCAACATCATTTGTTACAAGCAGCCCAATATTGGCAATCAAAGTGCGAGACATGAGTTTAGTTATTCAATATCCAACATGGGGACATGTACGTGACGTTCTTTGGCAGTCTTTATTGCGATGTCATAGCCAGCATCTGCATGACGAATAACTCCCATACCAGGGTCATTCGTTAAAACTCGCTCAATCTTTTGAGCCGCTAGCTTGCTTCCATCAGCAACAGAGACTTGTCCTGAGTGCATGGAACGTCCCATACCTACGCCTCCGCCATGGTGGAGAGATACCCATGAAGCACCTGATGCCACGTTGACCATCGCATTGAGTAATGGCCAGTCAGCGATTGCGTCAGATCCATCAATCATTGCCTCTGTTTCGCGATATGGCGAAGCAACAGAGCCGCAATCTAAGTGATCGCGACCAATAACAATTGGTGCAGAGACTTCGCCGCGGGCCACCAAATCGTTGAAGGCGAGTCCAGCCTTATCTCTTTCGCCATAACCTAACCAGCAGATACGCGCTGGAAGTCCTTGGAAGGCTACTTTCTCTTGTGCCATTGTGATCCATCGATGAAGGTGCTCATTCTCAGGGAAGAGATCAAGAATCGCCTTATCGGTTCGATAAATATCTTTTGGATCTCCTGAAAGGGCCACCCAACGGAATGGGCCTTTTCCTTCACAGAAGAGTGGGCGAATATAGGCAGGAACAAAGCCATGGAAAGAGAATGCCCGGTTAAACCCACCTTGGCGGGCTTCATCACGGATTGAGTTTCCATAATCAAATACTTCAGCGCCCTTATCCATGAATCCAACCATGGCCTCAACATGAGCCGCCATTGAAGCTTGAGAGCGCTTAGTGAAGTCGACCGGATTATCTTTAGCAAGACGCGCTGCATCATGATAATCAACGCCGATTGGCACATATGACAAAGGGTCGTGAGCAGAAGTCTGATCTGTCACGATATCAATTCCGATATCCATAGTGAGAAGTTTTGGGAAGATTTCTGCGGCATTCCCGACAAGCCCTACAGAGAGCGGCACTCCAGCGTTCTTTGCCTTCAATACCCGAGCGACTGCATCTTCAAGATTGTCAGCAACTTCATCGAGATAGCGATCGTGCTGTCGCTTCTCCAATCGAGTCTTATCAATATCAACAACTAGGCAGACCCCACCATTCATAGTCACAGCAAGTGGCTGCGCTCCACCCATTCCACCGCATCCACCAGTAAGTGTCAGAGTTCCCTGAAGAGTTCCATTAAATCTCTTTGCGGCAACTGCCGCAAAAGTTTCATATGTGCCTTGAAGAATTCCTTGGGTGCCGATGTAAATCCAAGACCCTGCAGTCATTTGACCATACATGGTCAGCCCAAGATTTTCTAAGCGGCGAAATTCAGGCCAATTTGCCCAATCGCCAACCAAGTTTGAATTTGCAAGTAAGACACGAGGAGCCCATTCATGGGTTTCAAATACCCCTACTGGCTTACCTGATTGAACAAGAAGTGTTTGATCATTCTTAAGATTAGTTAAGCTCTTCACAATTGCATCAAAAGATGGCCAATTACGTGCGGCCTTACCGGTGCCGCCATAGACCACTAACTTCTCTGGATGTTCAGCAACAGCTGGGTCGAGATTGTTGTGAAGCATGCGAAGGGCAGCTTCCTGACCCCAACCATGGGCGGTCATTGCAGAACCGGTGGCGGCATGAAGAATGCGTGAAGAATCCATTTGCCGAGAATAGCGAAGCGCTGAAGTTAATAGAAGAGGGGGTCTTGACGGACTTTAAGATACTTCAGCACAACGCTTGGAAATTGAGTCCGTTACTCTCTTTAATTCAGCCTTCGTTGCTTCAGCAGAATTTGTGGCCTGAAGAGCGTTTGTCAGAGATTTGAGATCTTCCGCCAATCCACTCGAGAGCAGTGCGCGCGCTGGTTCACCCACAAGTGAATCCAAAGTCGTCACTAAGGTTGTATCGATGATTCCTGTTTGATAGGTATTGGCAATTGTATTGATAGTTGAATTCAACGCAGAGCATGCGGTGGCATCAGCTGTTTGCCTAGCTAGATCCTGAACACCGCAACCTGTGACTGTTATAGCAACGAGCAGGGAAGGCAATAGGTACTTGATTCTCATGAGGGAATCATTCAGTAGTAGTCTTGCTTAATCTCTTTGAAAAGCCCCATATTCGAATCTCTATGGATATTCTAAAGATTGATCACGCTGGTAGATGAGCGTCGGATTAATCCTTGAACTTACGGACTTCCTGCGGCCATCCACATGCAACGGCGATCTTTGCGCCCCACATCTTCGCCTCTTCTTCAGTTGCTACATTGATGATTGTCATTCCACCGAGGAATTCACCAGTTGTTGTAATTGGTCCACTGGCATTACCGGCTTCATTAAAGCCAATTGCGAGGTCAATCTCTTCCTCTAGCCCGCCTGCAAAGACGACTACTCCCGCAGCTTCCATCTCTGCAACGACAGCACGGGCCAGTGGACCGCGTCCCATGAACCACTCTTCGCTGTGATCGCCAACCCATTGTTGGTTGAAGTAGATAATGTATTTAGGCATTCTTCACCAAGTAATCGGCAGATTCCTTAATTGAAATCTCTGCCGGGATAAAGTTAATTCCAAGCAATCGCTTAGCTTTAGCGTTATTTGTAATCATAGGTTTTCCTAGCAAAGGAAGAATCGCCTTAATTTCTCCATCAAAGAGAGATAAGAACTTGATTAAGAATCCAGGTGCCTGCGCTGTTTTGACCTTGCTCTTTGGATATACCGATTTGAGCAACTTCGCGATTTCAACGAAAGAGTATGTGTCAGCTGTAGCGAGGATGCGCTCACCGATTGTGGCATCGGCCTTAATTGAATCCACATGCATTTTCGCCACATCTCGCACGTCAACGATAGGAAATCTCAAATCAGGCAACATTGGATCTTTGCCTTTGAGGATGCGCTCCACAACCGAGATCGATGAACCAAAGCTCTTATCTAGGGGAGTGCCGAGAACCAATACTGGATTGATTGTGGTGAGCTGCATTCCAGGTGCTTCGCTCTTTATGTAATCCCAAGCGGCACGTTCTGCCAGCGCCTTTGACTTGGTGTAAGCAACTCGTCCCACCGGATGTGTGACATCAGTCCAAAGCGTTTCATCGTATTGAGCCATACCCGCAGGTAAGTCACAGCCGTAGATAGCGGCGTATGAAGATGTCAGGATTACTCGCTTCACACCGGCTTCCTTTGCTGCACGGAGCGCGCGCAAAGTTCCATCGACTGCCGGACGAAGCAATTCATTTTCATCCTTTGGGGACGCGATTGGAAATGGTGAGGCGGTGTGCATCAACACATCGATACCCGCCAATGCGAGATCCCAGCCAGCATCCTTCTCAAGATCTAGTTCAACAAAGGTGAGGCGTGAATCTAGATTGCTTTTATCAACAAGCGATGGAGTAACTGCGTCAATTACCTCTCTGGACTTACCGAGAGAGCGAACGGATGCACGCACCACATATCCCTGATTGAGGAGTTGAAGGGTGATGTGCTTGCCGATATAGCCACTGGCTCCGGTGAGAAGGACTTTAGTCATACTGAAATCCTATATTCGGACAGGGGGCAAGTGGCACAATTTAATTGGAATTGAGCGTAGGGATCTCTTCCAGAGAGGAAAAGATAATCTTTCCCATCTCTCTAGCTTTACCCATCTCAAGATCTGCACCGCGTGATTCACCAGGAATACGCAACACCGCATCGCACTTCTCTAATAGTCGATGAGCAACGGGATATTGGAATTGTGAGAACTGCTCTGATGAATGTGAATCTCCACCCGCTTGTCGAATTACCGGCCAGGCGAGCCATTCGCCGACTACAGCGATATGCCCCTTCTCAAAAATTGGGAGCGCATAATCCTCCATCGCTTTGAGATTCTTGGCGATTGCAGCCTCATCTCCATTTGTTCCAGACATATACGGGCCGGAAATGAGAATTAAAAGAGGGGAGGACATGTCATGAGGATAGAGCAATAATAAGAGTTGTCCTATAGCCCATTCTTTGCTCTAAATACCGACACGATTGCATTGGCATGACCATGGCCCATTTCGAACTTCTCTTTGAGATGAGCCACTTGCTCCATGTGTGCAAGCTTTGAAACTTTCTTGAGCTCTTTCATCCAATGCTCGATCGGCTTTCCGTACTTCTTCTCGATGGAAGGAAAGTAGGAGGCAGGACCAGTTACTTTCTTCTCAGCCATACCTGAATGCTAAACCCTGCCTTGTTAGACTTCCAGAATGAATAGACGATTTCGCCAAGTTGATGTCTTTGGTGTGGATTCTTACGATGGAAATCCGGTTGCTGTAATTCTGGATTCTGAAGGACTTACCGATAAAGAGTTAAGCGCAATTTCTGCTTGGACAAATCTCTCTGAGTGCACGTTCTTATTGCCCCCAACAGATCCGAGCGCCGATTACCGAGTCCGAATCTTTAGTCTCAATACTGAACTCCCTTTTGCTGGGCATCCCACACTTGGCACAGCACGCGCTTGGCTCGATGCAGGCGGAGTTCCATCCCAACCTGGTGTGATCATTCAGGAGTGTATTGCAGGCTTGGTGCCCATTCGAATTGAAGAGGACTTACTTGCATTTAGCGCACCACCGCGAATTCGTTCAGGGCACGTTGAGACGTCAATCCTTGATTCAGTGATTGAAATTCTTGGAATTGAGCGCGACCAAGTTATTGACTCTGAATGGCTAGACAATGGACCAGGCTGGGTTGGGGTTCTCCTTGATGGTGCAGAGTCAGTTCTAAAGATTCGCCCCAACGCATCCGCGCATCCTGGTCGATGGGATATCGGAGTAATTGGAGCTCATGCAGAGGGATCGGAGAGTGCATTTGAACTGCGTGCGTTCTTCACCGAAGGTTCTGAACCACTTCGTGAAGATCCCATTACGGGCTCACTGAATGCATCTGCTGCTGAGTGGCTGTTATCGAAGAATCGCGCAACTGCTCCCTACATTGCTACTCAAGGTTCAGCAATTGGCAGAAATGGTCGAATCCATATCTCAGAAGCTGATGGCAAGATTTGGGTTGGTGGAAAGACGAAAGTTGTACTTTCTGGCTACCTTCAAGATTAGTTCATTGAAAAATACTGACTTAATGCTGAATTTTGAAAATTAGTGACTAGAGCTTGAAAAGTTCAAGAGAATTACGCCAGCAATAATGAATGCAATCGCAGTAATTCGAGCAATAGAGACAGGGTCCTTGAAAACGACCATTCCTAGGATTGCTGTTCCTGCCGCACCAATTCCTGTCCAAACAGCATAAGCAGTGCCAACCGGCAAAACCTTTAGTGACCAAGCGAGTAATGAAAAACTTCCTGATGCGAAAACTAGAAAGCCAATGCTTGGCCAAATTTTTGTAAAGTTATTGGAGAGTTTAAGCATTGTTGCAAAGCCAACTTCAAGCAAACCTGCGGTGATAACTGCTATCCATGCCATGCTGGAATTTTACCAAAAGTAAATAAGAGTCGCTCTAAAAGTCGGATCGAAGAATCTTCTCCATCGGGCGACCTTTTGCGAGTTCATCAACCAACTTATCCATGTAGCGAATTTTCTTCATAAGCGGATCGTCTATATCGGCAATCTTTACACCGCAAATAGTGCCGGTAATCAGCTTTGCATTTGGATGAATCTTCGCAGCTTTAAAGAATTCTTTGAAAGTCGTTTGCTTCTTGAGATGGCTCTTTAAGGTCTTTGAGTCGAAACCTGTGAGCCACGTGATCACCTTAATCAGTTCAGCCTCAGTCCGATCTTTTCTCTCTACTTTGTTTACGTAATGAACATAAACATCCGCGACGGGCACTTCAAATATTTTATGACTCAAAGTGCCTCGAATTCCGCCTTACGTGCAGCCATCCATGAATCCATTTCGCCAGACTTCATCAGTTCCATCATGGCACCCATTGCTGCAGTGTGGGGACCATCGTTTGCACTATACATTTCTTTTCCATGTTGCTGGCTCTTAGCGGCTAACTCATCAAAAGTTTCTCCAGAAAATACGAGATCACAAGCACCGCCAAGTTGGTTACATGTCATTGATTTCATGCGATAAGTGTAGAAGAAGAGTCGCCCTATAAGCCGGATCCTGTCGTTCTTGCGAACGGATCACCATCCATCTAGATCTGTAATTACTTACAGATTCGAGCGACCTACCCGATAGCTTAAAGCGCGAGCAGCACACTATCTTCTTGGTCTTGCTTCAGGTGGGGTTTACATAGCTAACTGCATTGCTGCAATTACTGGTGGTCTCTTACACCGCCGTTTCACCCTTACCAATCTCTAGCAAGCTAGAAGTTGGCGGTTTGCTTTCTGTTGCACTAATCCCGCGGATTGCTCCGGGTGGGCGTTACCCACCACCTTGCTCTGTGAAGTCCGGACTTTCCTCGGTATTACTTGCGTAATAACGCGGTGATCCAGGCGACTCTTCTATGGAAAAGGATAGAGGTAAGTAAGGAAGGAGAAAAACGCTCCTTACTTACTCTCGTTCTTGCCCTTATGGTCATCTCCACCGGTCACGCGACCAGCGTGAGCATGAGCAGATGGGTCCTTCTTGGTCTTAATCAAGCTGGCGATTGTTGAGATCACCAAGATGGCACCAATGACAGCCAAGCTCACCAATGTAGGGATCTTTGGTACGTCGTACCACATCTCGTGAGCGAAGGTAAGAATCAACTTAACGCCGATAAACATCAAGATGATTGAAAGACCAAGTGAGAGGTATACCAACTTGTCGAGCAATCCCTTGAGTAAGAAGTAGAGCGCTCGAAGTCCAAGAAGTGCGAAAGCATTTGCTGCAAAGACTAAGAATGGTTCTTGGGTCACACCGAATGTTGCTGGAATTGAATCGAGAGCAAAGAGAAGATCTGTCGATGCAATCGCAATTAGAACTGTGAACATCGGGGTTGCGATTCGCTTGCCATCAATCTTGATGAATGCCTTTGACTCATGGAACTCATCTGTCATTGGAACGCGCTTGCGGATGATCTTTACAAGGAAGTTATCTTCAGGAGTTGGGTCCTCATCCCAGTGCTTGAAGAGACCAACACCGGTCCAGATAAGGATTGCGCCGAAGATGACGAAGGTAAAGCTAAATGCTGCCAGTGCTGCAGCACCGACTGCGATAAAGATTGCACGCAAGATAAGTGCAAGAATCACACCGAACATCAAAACGCGTTGGTGGTAGATAGAAGGCACAGCAAACTGCGCCAGAATAATAATAAAGACGAAGAGGTTATCTACAGAGAGAGACTTCTCGACGAGATAAGCAGCGAAGTATTCGGTTCCGAATTGTGAACCAGCTGTCTGCCAGACCCAAACACCGAATGCGACGGCGACTCCGATATAGAAGACGGACCAGGTCGCAGCTTCCTTAAACATCACTTCATGGGGCTTCTTACTTACAGTTAAAAGATCGACAACAATCAGAAGAACGATTGCTGCAATAACAATTGCCCATGTCGTAAGAGATACGTTCATGGAGAGTGTCTCGGTCATAGATTTCACCTATTCGTTAAAGGGGCCAGGGCGCCAAGGTCTCCCTCAACCACAATCGTGGTCGCAGCTCCGGGATATTTCTATCCGTATTGACGAAGATGCCGAACGAGGTACTC
>JACCDL011520093.1_pt1 | contig 19782 bp, 20 predicted proteins | sample 7441931 | NCBI WGS metagenome assembly JACCDL01 (sample SAMN15323437, study PRJNA562643) | freshwater metagenome | isolation source: river surface water | place: USA:Blue River Watershed | collected 2017-08-16 | reverse complement strand
TGGGTGGTGGTATCTGTGTTCATGCGGAGGCACTCCAATCAAGAATCATCTTGAGACAGCTCGCATCACCGAAGGCAGTCTCGTAGGCAGAACCAGCTTGAGTCGATGGCTGGGTGTGGGTGATCAAACCGTCCAACGACAAACGGCCGGTGTTCACCAGCTCGTTCACCGCCAACAGGTCGGGACGCTTCCACTCGGCGGCAATGCGCATGCGGGCTTCGCGCATGAAGGCCGGGGCGTAAGCAAAGGAAAGGTCTTGTTTGTAAAAACCGGCCAGCACCAATTCGCCCCCAGGGCGCAGGCGCTGAATCAAGCCGTTGAGCAGGCTGCCATCGCCGCTCACGTCGTAAATGGTGCGGTAGTCGCGGCGCGCGTCGTCTTCGGGCTGGATGACGGTGTACCCATTGGCCCCTGCTGACCGCTCTTGCTGGGTTTCCCAGACGGTGGGGGCGGGCAAGCCTGCCGCCACAGTCAGGCGGGCCAACAAGCGGCCCATGACACCGTGACCGACGATGAGTTCGGGTGCTTCAAACGGGGCTTGCTGTCCGCCGCCCGAGACCGCGTGATAAGCCGTGGCCGCCAACGCCAACAGCACCGACTGCGCGCCCAAGTGCTCGGCCACGGGCACCACTTTTTGCTCGGACACCACCAAGCGGGAGGCCGCGCCACCAAAGAGGCTTTTCACCCCGGTGAAGCAATTGGCACCGGGCACAAACACGCGTTGACCGGCTTGTAAGCCCGACTCTGTGGCACTGCGGACCACACGGCCCACGGTCTCGTAACCGGGCACCAAGGGGTATCCCATGCCGGGAAAGGCGGGCATGCTGCCGTCCCAAAGCATGCGCTCGGTCCCGGTGCTGATGCCGCTGTATTCGACAGCCACTTCCAGCTGACCGGCCTGCAATTCGGGCAGGTCCAAGGTCTGTAAGGACAGACTCCTGGGGTTATGAAAGACAACGGCTTGAGCGGACATGGTTGTATTTTTTTCCTTACATTGCTAAATGTCAAAGTTAATTGACACTCTTTTTGTCAACATAGGGTAAACACTTAGATTTGCGGCCCAAAAGAAGGCGCGCATGGATGGGCATGTCGTTCGGCAACAACTCCACATGCGTGAAACCGGCCTCTTGCATCAGGCTTTGCAGCTCTCGGGGCGTGCGCAGCCGCCCTGCCCCCATGGCCAACAGGTAAAAATGAAAATAAGCATCGACCGAGGCTTCGGGCTGACCGGCCTCTTCCTCGGGCTGGGCCATCGGCTCGGCCAACAGCAAAACGCCGCCCACCGGCAAGGCGGCATGGGCTTTTTGCAAAATCTGACGCACCACCGCATCGGGGTGGTCGTGTGCCACGCGCACCAAGGTGATCAGGTCGGCCCCTTCGGGCAATGGGTCGTGCAAAAAGCTGCCCGGATGCAAGCTCACGCGATCGGTCAAGCCCTTGGACTGCAGGTTGTCACGGGCCAGTGACAGTACCGGGGGCAAGTCAAACATCTTGAATTTCAAGTGCGGCGCATGCGCTGCCAACTCGCTCACAAAACGGCCTTTGCCTGCACCCACATCGAGCACGCAGCGGTGCTCGTCAAAAAAGTAGGACGATAAAATTTCTTGCACCACAAAGCCCTGCGAGGCGGCCATGAGCTGCGAGTAGCGCGTGAATTTGTCCACCTCGGCGGTTGGCGGGGGCACTGAATTCTCATGCGCGTAGGGCCAGTACTCGGCCATGCCACCACTCCAGGCGTTGTGCAAGAACTTCACGGGGTCTTGCATGTCTTGGTAGAGCAAATGGTTGTGCTCGATCATCTGGGCAATGCCTTCGTGCTGCGCCAGCGGCACCCCCAAAGGGCCCAAGCCAAAGCGACCTTGGCTGCGGTGCTCTAGCAAGCCGAGCGCCACCGCGGACAAGAGCAAACGCTGCAACACCGCCGGCGCCAAACCGGTGCGCTGGGCCAGCTCTGGCAGGGTGGCCGGAGTCTGGTACAGGCTGCGAAACAGGTCCAACCGGATGCAGCCCAGCAACACTTGGCTGTGCACAAAACCCGCCATCAGGTCAAACAATTTGCGTGTGCGGCGGCGGGTGAGCCAACGCGTCAAGGGATTGCTGAGTGACCATCGGTACAAGGCGGGATGGGCGTACCAGCGCTCAAGCTTGGCTTGCCAAGCGTCCTTGAAAGAGGTCGAGGCCGCGCGGGGCGGCACGGCAGTCAGATCCAAGGGTTGGGACATGGGGCTTCCTTCGGGTCGGGCTGGTGTGGCACTCAATGAGGCGCTCTGTGGGGCGCGCTGAGGGGCGCGCCGGTGCGGCCTGCCGCCACTTCAGGGTGGCTCTTGAAATAGCCCTCGCAAAGCGCTTTGGGCACCAAGCGCTCGGCCTCCACTTGCACCAATTGCCGCAACATGTCGCGGCAAGAGCACATGGGGATTGAGCTGGCCGCTTGGTCAATCAGGTGGTCAAAGTGCGCAATCGCACCGGTGAGGCCAAGGGCCTGGGCCGAGCTGGGGCGGGCGTGCAAAGCATCTTGGCCCGCCGGCTTGCCCAAGGTGGCCGCATCGGCGATCACATCGCGGATGTCGTCGGCCACTTGGTAGGCCTCGCCCAAATAACTGCCCAATGGGGCCCAGGGTTCAGGCGCGTGCCCGCAACTGAGAGCGCCCGCGCAGGTGGCCGAGACAAACAAAGCACCGGTCTTGGCGCGCTGGTATTGGCTCAAGTTGGCACTGGTCTCGCATTCCCAGGCCTGTCCGGCCACGATGCCGTGCGGCAATCCCACACCTTGCGTCATGTTGTCCATCAGCCCGATCAAACGCTCGGGTTGCCGCGCACCGGCTTGCAACAGCACCCGATAGGCCATCACGATCAGGCCGTCACCGGCCAACAAGGCCAAAGGTTCGCTGAAGGCTTTGTGCACCGTGGGCAGCCCGCGCCGGGTGTCGGCATTGTCAAAAGCGGGCATGTCGTCATGCACCAGCGAGGCGCAGTGCATCAACTCCAGCGCCACGGCGGCTGCGTTGGTGAGCTCGGGCTGGTCGTCACCGCAGGCGGTGGCCACGGCCATGCACAGTTGGGGGCGAATGCGCGCGCCCCCCGAAAACACCGCGTGTCGCATGGCGGCGACCAGCCGGGGAGGCGCTCCGATGCCTGCGGCTTGCTCAAAATGTGTGCTCAAGGCGTGCTCGGCGCGCGTCAACAGGCTCATGGGACCTCCGAAAGAGAAGGCCCGTCAACTCCAGCTGACAGGCTTGCGTGTAAATATATCCTTATTTTCCGGACTGTCAATTCAGATTGACACAAACCGGTCTGGGTGGCGCACGAAAGGGGCACTCAACCTGTCGCCAAAACGGGAGCGCCCGTGCCAAAGGTGCAGCTTTCAGGCTCGCGGCGCGAAAAAACACATAACACCGCTACCATGCGGCCATCAAGGAGCCACGCCATGGGCATTTGGATCGAACTGGGTGTATTTGGGTTGGTGTTGGTGTTTGCTTTTTGGCAAATGCACGATGTGCGCAAAGCACAAGAACAAACACGTTTGCAGCGCGAGCGAGAAAAAGCCGAACAAGAAGCCCAACAAAAAGCCGGACAAGAGGCCCAAGAAAATGCCCGAGCAAATGTCCAAGAAGAAGTCCAAAAATAAGCCACCAAAGTTGGCGAACAACCTTCCAAAGATTGAGCCGGGCTGACCTTCTTCAGAGCAGTGGCCCAGACCCACGGACCTCGCCCGTGGACAATGGCGGTTTTTGCACAGCACGATCACGATGAGCACTTTGCCGCCCTGCCCCCAATGCCATGACGCTTACACCTACGAAGACGGCACCCTGTTGATTTGCCCCAGTTGCGGGCACGAATGGAACCCCAGCGAAGCCCCCGCCACAGAAGCCAGCAAAGTATGGAAAGACGCGAACGGCAATGTGCTGCAAGACGGCGACACCGTGACCTTGGTGAAAGACTTGAAGATCAAAGGCTCGTCCTCGGTGGTGAAGGTGGGCACCAAGGTCAAAAACATCCGTTTGGTCGAGGGTGACCACGACATCGATTGCAAGATCGAGGGCTTTGGGCCCATGCAACTCAAGACCGAATTCGTCAAAAAGGTCTGATGCCGACATGAGCGACGACAACCAGATCCACATGCCCAGCAGCTTCACGGCGCTGTATGTGTTGCCGGGCAAGATCAAGCCGAGCCTCGACCGGCAAGCCATGGCCGAGCGCTATGAGCTGTGCGAGGACTTGGCCCAAGTGCTGACCGAAAAAGCCGCCAACATGCAATTCACGCTGGGCATCACCGAAGACCTGGTGCTGGCGCAATGCGAACAGGGCTTGGTGGCGGCGCCCGCGGTGCTGAATCCTGCTGAAGCGCGCTGGGTGGTGTGCCGTTTGGCCGAATTGCTGCAATGGCCCATGGACACTTTGTTGCAAGCGCCCTTGTTGGACCCACAAGACCAATAAGAGCAGCAAGGTCATTTGGACCGGCAACCCCCCTCAACGGCATGGCGACTGAGATGGGGAGCCACCGCCAAACCCAAGGCTCCGGCGGCTGAGAGTACGGCGGTGATGGATCAGGCGGTGATGGATCAAGCGGAGATGGATCAGGCGGCGATGGATGAAGCCGTTTTGTCCAAACCCAACAAGCGGATCGCATTGCCCTTCAAGATGCCCGGCATCACTTCGGGCTTGAAACCGGCCACCTCAAAGTCTTTCATCCAGCGCTCGGGCGTGATCAGCGGGTAGTCACTGCCAAACAAGACGCGGTCTTTCAGCAGCGTGTTGGCGTACTGGATGAGTTGCTTCGGAAAATACTTGGGGCTCCAGCCTGACAGGTCAAGCCACACATTGGGCTTGTGCGTGGCCACACTCAAGGCCTCGTCTTGCCAAGGAAAGCTGGGGTGCGCCATGACAATTTGCATGTCGGGCCAGTCGATCGCCACATCGTCCAAATGCATGGGGTTGCTGTAGGCCAATCGCAGCCCCCCACCACAACGCATGCCACTGCCGATGCCGCTGTGGCCGGTGTGAAAAATGGCTGGCAATTTGTGGTGGTTGATCACCTCATAAATCGGCCAAGCCATCTTGTCGTAAGGGTGGTAGCCCTGCACCGTGGGGTGAAACTTAAAGCCCTTGATGCCCTCTTCCTTGATCAGGCGCTCGGCCTCGCGGGCCCCCATCTTGCCTTTGTGTGGGTCGATGCTGGCAAAGGCAATCATCATGTCGCTGTTGTCGCGCGCGGCCTTGGCAATTTCTTCATTGGGAATGCGGCGCCGACCCAGTTGCGATTCGCTGTCCACGGTGAACATGACCAAGCCAATTTTTCGCTCGCGGTAATACGCCACGGTCTCATCGATGGTCGGGCGGCGGTTGCTGCCAAAAAACTTGTCGGCGGCGCGGTCGTATTCCTCGCCGTAGTTGTCAAAGGGGTTCCAGCAACTCACCTCGGCATGGGTGTGGATGTCAATGGCAATCAGGTCTTGGTGGTTCATGGGGCTCCTGTCACAGCAAGTTTTGGCATGCACGATAGCCGAAAGCCCGGGCAGTCTCGCTCGGCACCCGGGCCAGAAGCCCAGATTTTGCAGAGCACCTAGGGAAACCCCCAAGTTGAGTTGTCGGGCCATCTGCTCACAATATGGTTATCAATAATAACTTTCTTGGCCCATCGGTCAAGAGCTGCAAGGAACGCCCCATGACCCCTACCGCCCACCCCATCCTGGAACGCGCAGCGCAAAACGGCGTGACGCTGGAGATGCAAGGCGCCGTGGCCGTGGTGCGCCTGTGCCGCCCTGCCAAACGCAATGCCTTGAGCGACGGCCTGATTGAAGCCTTGCGCGATGTGTTCCAAAACTTGCCACCCGAAGCCGGCGCGGCCGTGGTGCATGGCGAAGGCGACCACTTTTGTGCGGGCTTGGATTTGTCGGAACTCAAAGAACGCGATGCCGGTGAAGGCATTCACCATTCACGCAGCTGGCATGTGGCCCTGAACGCGGTCGAGCAAGGCCGTGTGCCGGTGGTGGCCGCGCTGCACGGTGCAGTGGTGGGCGGCGGCTTAGAGCTGGCCAGTGCCTCGCACATTCGTGTCGCCGATGAGAGCACTTTTTACGCTTTGCCCGAGGGCACACGCGGCATTTTTGTGGGCGGTGGCGGCTCGGTGCGCATCCCCAAACTGATTGGCGCGGCGCGCATGACCGACATGATGCTGACCGGCCGCGTTTACAACGCGCAAGACGGCGAGCGCTTGGGCTTTGCGCAATACCTGGTGCCCCAAGGCACGGCGCTGCAAAAAGCCATTGAGCTGGCCGCGCGCATCGCGACCAACGCCCCGCTCACCAACTTTGCCCTGATGCACGCTTTGCCGCGCATCGCCGAGCAACCGGCCGACCACGGCTTTTTCACCGAGTCGCTGATTTCTTCTATTGCCCAATCCGCGCCCGAGGCCAAAGCGCGGGTCCGCGCCTTCTTGGATGGCAAAGCCGCCAAGGTACAAAAAACCAGCTGAGCCGCCAGAAAGAGCCCGCCCATGACCGCCCCTCAATTTCGCCCCCTCCAATTTGGCGTGACCCGAGTCAGTCTGCGTGACGGCGTGGCTGGCACGCACTACATGACGGCCGAGCAAGCTTTGCAGCCCTTTGCCGAGCGCATGACCGATCGGCTGCAGCACTGGGCCAAGACGCGGCCCGAGCACAGCTTCATGGCGCGCCGCACCAAAATGGCCGATGGCACTTTGGGCGAGTGGCAACACATCAGCTACGCCCACGCGTGGCAGACCGCTCGCAACATTGCGCAGGGCTTGATCGACCGCGGCCTGAACGCCGAGCGCCCGGTGGTGATCTTGAGTGAAAACAGCCTCGAGCACGCGCTGTTGGCCTTGGGTGCGATGTTGGCAGGGGTGCCCTTTGTGCCCACTTCACCACCCTACTCACTGGTCAGCGTGGACTACGACAAACTCAAGCACGTGCTGAAAACCGTCACGCCCGGCCTGGTGTTTGCCTCAGATGCGCGGTATGCCAAAGCCATTGCCGCCACAGTCGATGCGAGCATGGAAGTGGTCTTGGTCGAAGGCGAGCTGGAAGGTCGCCCAGTGACCCGCTTTGCGCACTTGTGCGCGACACCCGAAACGCCCGCGGTCGATGCCGCGATGGCGGCTACGGGGCCCGACACCATCGTCAAGTTTTTGTTCACCAGCGGCTCTACCAAGATGCCCAAAGCGGTCATCAACACGCAGCGCATGTGGTGTGCTAACCAACAGCAAATGGCGCAATCGATGCCGGTGCTGGCCGAAAAAGAACTGGTGCTGGTGGACTGGCTGCCTTGGAACCACACCTTTGGCGGCAACCACAACTTTGGCATGGTGGTCTACCACGGCGGCACGCTGTACATCGACGATGGCAAGCCCACCCCCGCGCTGATTGGCGAGACCTTGCGCAACTTGCGCAAGATCGCCCCCACGGTTTACTTCAACGTGCCGACCGGTTTCGAAGCGATTGCCAACGCCATGAAAACCGACGACCTGTTGCGCAAAACATTGCTCTCGCGCGTGCAGATGTTTTTTTATGCCGGGGCCGCTTTGGCGCAACCCATTTGGGACAGTTTGTACGCCTCGCAAGAACGCGAAATTGGCCAACGCATCGTCATGGGCACTGGCTTGGGCATGACCGAGTCGGGGCCCTTTGGCATCTTTGTCACCAACCCGTTTGTGCAAGCGGGCGACTTGGGCGTGCCCACCCCGGGGCTCGAGTTGAAACTGGTCGACATGCAAGGCAAAACCGAGGTGCGTTACCGCGGCCCCAACATCACGCCCGGCTATTGGCGCAATGCCCAAGAGACCGCTGACGCGTTTGACGAAGAAGGCTTCTTCAAAACCGGCGACGCGGTGAAATGGATCGATGAAACCGATGTGCATCTGGGCCTGAAATTTGACGGCCGCATTGCCGAAGACTTCAAGCTGGCCACCGGCACCTTTGTCAGTGTCGGCCCGCTGCGCGCCAAGATCATTGCGGCGGGAGCGCCCTATGTGCAAGACGCGGTGTTGACCGGCCTGAACTTGAAAGAAGTGGGCGCCATGATTTTCCCGACCCCGGCCGTACGCGCCTTGAGTGGCTTGGGCGCCGAGGCGCCGTTGGCCGATGTGCTGGCTTCGCCAGCGGTGCAGGCGAAGTTTCAAGAGATCGTCAACACCTTGGCAAAAACCGCCACGGGCAGTGCCAACCGCATTGCCCGCTTGTGCCTGCTGAGTGAGCCGCCCACCATCGACAAGGGCGAGATCACCGACAAAGGCTCGATCAACCAACGCGCGGTGCTGAGCCACCGCGCCGACACCGTGGCCGCTTTGCACGGCGACACCTTGCACTTCATTGTGAAGCCGCAAGTTTGAACAGAAAGCCCCACACCATGGCCACCCCAGGTTTTTTCAACGCGTTTTCAGATGTCTGGATGCACGCCGGCGTGCGCACGCCAATGGTCGACTATTGCGGCTCATTGGGCCACATCTCACCAACCGACTTGGGCATCAAAGCCGCTCGCGAAGCCCTGAAACGCGCGGGCATTGCCCCCACAGAAATCGGCTCGGTCATCACCGGCAACATGGCGCCGGGCGACTTTGACCAATTCTTTTTGCCGCGCCACATTGGCTTGTACGCCGGTGTGCCCCAAGAGGTGCCTGCCCTGATGGCGCAACGCATTTGCGGCACCGGCTTTGAGTTGTTTCGCCAAGCCGGCGAACAAATCAAAGCCGGCGTGTGCGAGGCTGCGCTGGTGGTGGGCACCGAGAGCATGACGCGCAACCCGATTGCCGCCTTCGACCACCGCACCGGCTTCAAGCTGGGCGCCCCCGTGGGCTTCAAAGACTACATGTGGGAAGCCCTGAAAGACCCGGCCGCTGGCATCAACATGATTCAGACGGCAGAAAATTTGGCCAAAAAATACGGCATCACGCGCGAAGAGGTGGACCAATTTGCCTCCGAGTCATTTGCCAAAGCGGTGGCCGCACAACAGGCCGGCTTTCATGCGGGCGAGATCGTGCCGATCGTCACCGAAAAATTTGAACTCGAAGGCTACAAAGCCCGGGGCATTCGGCTGCAAGGCAAGCTCACCGAAGTCAGCGCCGACACGCACCCACGCCTCTCGCCTCCCGAGGTCTTGGCCAAGCTCAAATCGGTCTACGAAGGCGGTGTGCAAACCGGGGGCAACAGCTCGGCCTTGGTCGATGCCGCAGCCGCCTGCGTGGTGACCTCAGGCGCCTATGCACGAGCCCATGGCAAAAAACCATTGGCCCGCGTGGTCGCGGCCGCGGTGGTGGGGGTGCCCCCCGAGATCATGGGCATTGGCCCAGCCCCAGCCATTCGCCTGCTGCTGGAGCGCACCGGCCTGCAGCTGGCCGACATCGGCCGCTTTGAAATCAACGAAGCCCAAGGCGCACAAACACTGGCCGTGGGCCGTGAGTTGGGGCTGGACCTGTCCAAGCTGAATGTCAATGGCGGCGCCATTGCTCTGGGCCACCCCTTGGCCGCCACCGGCGTGCGCCTGACCCTGACGCTGGCCCGCGAGTTGCAACGCGCGGGTCTGCGTTATGGCGTCTCAAGTGCCTGCGTGGGCGGAGGTCAGGGCATTGCCCTGCTGATCGAAAACCCGCAGGCCACGGCCTGAGTTTCGTCCCTCCACGCACCGCATTGAACGGCCGAAAAATACTGCAGACACTGAACCACCACCATGAACCTCCAGGAACTCTCATGAACATTCAAGGACAAGCCGCACTGGTCACCGGGGGAGGCTCTGGTTTGGGCGAAGCCACCGCCCGCGAACTGGCCCGACTCGGTGCCAAAGTTGCGGTGCTCGACCTCAACATGGCCAACGCCGAGCGCGTGGCGCAAGACCTGTGTGCGCAGCATGGCGCGGGTGCCGCTGTGGCGGTGCTGTGCAATGTCTCTGACCCCGACAGCATGGCCCAAGCCATCGCGACCGCCGCCGCAGCCCATGGCCCGGCGCGCATCTTGATGCAAATCGCCGGCATCGGCTCGGCCAAACGCGTGGTCGGCAAAGACGGCAACGCCGCACCCTTGGAAGACTTTGCCCGCGTGATCCAAGTCAACCTGATTGGCACTTACAACGCGGCCCGTTTGTTTGCCGCGGCCTGCGCCAAGTTGCCCCCCCTTGAGGACAACGCGCGCGGCGTGATGGTCTTCACCGCATCGGTCGCGGCCTTCGATGGCCAAGTGGGCCAACAGGCCTACAGCGCCTCCAAGGCGGGCGTGGCGGGCATGACGCTGCCCATGGCACGCGACTTGGCGCAACATGGCATTCGGGTCTGCACCATCGCCCCAGGTTTGTTTGCGACGCCCTTGCTGAAAGAATTGCCCGAGCCGGTGCAACAGTCTTTGGCGGCCAGCATTCCTTTTCCCTCGCGCTTGGGCAAGCCCAGCGAATTTGCCGAACTGGCGTGTCACATCGTGTCCAACGACCATCTGAATGGCGAGACCATTCGCTTGGATGGCGCACTGCGCATGGCCCCGCGCTGAAAGACCTCCATGAGCAAAACCGTGGTTTATGAAGTGCAAGTGATGTTTGGCGACTGCGACCCCGCAGGCATCGTTTTCTTTCCCAATTTCTCCAAATGGATGGACGCGTCGTCCTTGAATTTCTTTGTGAAATGCGGCGTGCCGCCCTGGCGCGAATTGGTCAAGACCCGCGGCATCATCGGCACACCTTTGCTAGAGATCAACACCAAATTCATGCGCCCCGCCACCTATGGCGAAACGCTTCAGGTGCACACCAGCGTGCAAGAGTGGCGCGAAAAAGTCATCGTGCACAAGCATGTGGTGATGCGCGGCGACACCGTGTTGTGCGAAGGCACCGAGGTGCGCGCGTTTTGCATCAAGCACCCGGACGACCCCGACCGCATCAAAGCCATTCCGGTGCCCGAAGACATCAAGGCTTTGTGCACCTGATTTATCCAAGGAATCGCCCATGTATTACGAACCCGGTGTCACCCCCCACGGTTTGCCACACGACCCCTTTAAGTCTTGCGTGATTCCACGTCCTATCGGTTGGATTTCGACAGTGGACAGTCAAGGTCGCCACAACTTGGCCCCCTACAGCCAATTTCAAAATGTGACTTTTGATCCACCCATCGTCATGTTCAGCGCCAACCAAACCACCCAGGGCGAGCGCAAAGACTCGGTGCGCAATGCAGAACAAACCGGCGAATTTGTCTGGAACATGGCTACTTACGCGCTGCGCGATGCAGTCAATATGTCAGCCGAAGAGTTGCCTCATGGCGTAGACGAATTCGAACGTGCCGGCCTCGAGAAATTGCCCAGCCGACTGGTCAAGCCGATGCGCGTCAAGGGTTCACCTATTCAGTTTGAGTGCGTTTATCTGAACAGCCTTCGCTTTCCTGGCAAGCCCCCAATGGGCTCTGCTGATGTCGTGTTTGGCCGCGTAGTGGCCATCCACATCGACGATGCAGTCATCAACGGCCAAGGTTTGATCGACGTGCTCAAGATACAACCACTGGCGCGCATGGGCTACTACGACTACACCTTTGTCGACCATCAATTTCAAATGGTCATTCCTGGCAACAGCAAAGCTTTGCTTGCCGGACTAGAGGGCTCAGCTGATAAAGCGGCAAAGTCAGTCAACACCCAATAACCACTTCCAAATCCAATTCCCTTTTTTCAACCACCCCCAAAGAGGAGACAAGCATGAGCAACCGCCGAGAATTTCTTCAAACCACCGTCAGCGCCGCCATTTTGGGCAGCACGGCCTTTCAGCAAGCCTTTGCGCAAAGCGGCTTGCCGATTGAGCAGGTCAAAGTGCTGTACGGTTTCCCACCCGGCAGCGCCGGTGACATTTGCGCCCGCCGCGTCGCTGAAAAATTTGGCGGCACGCCCTACAGCAAAAACGCCGGCATCATCGACAGCCGTCCTGGTGCGGGCGGTCAAATTGCGTTGAACCTGCTGAAAACAGCGCCAGCCGATGGCTCGGTGTTGGCCATGACCCCGTTCTCGGCCATCTCGCTGTACCCGCACATCTTCAAAAACCTGCAATACAAACCCTTTGAAGATTTCTTGTCGGTGGGCACGTCGTCCATGATTCACCATGGCCTGGCCGTGGGCCCGATGGTGCCCGCCACCGTGAAAAACGTGAAGGACTTTGTGGCCTGGGCCAAGGCCAACCCCGCGCAAGCCAGCTACGGCTCTCCCGCGGCCGGCTCGACCCCGCACTTCATTGGCGCTTTGCTGGGCTTGAACCAAAACTTCGAGTTCAAGCACGTGCCCTACCGCGGCTCGGTGCCCGGCGTGACCGATGTGGTCGGTGGCCAGATCGCCTGCATGTTCACCCCGCATGGCGATTTCATTGCCAACCACAAAGCCGGCAAGATGCGCATCTTGGCGACCTCGGGCAAAACCCGTTCGCCATTTGTGCCCGATGTGCCCACCTTCGCAGAGCAAGGCTTCCCTGAGTTGACCGTGGAAGAGTGGTTTGGTTTTTACGCCCCCGCCAAAACCCCTGCCAACGTGATCCAAGCCGCCAATGCCGCCATCAACGCCGCACTCAAAGACAAAGGCGTGCAAGACGCCCTGACCGTGGTCGGCCTGATTCCTTATGGCGGCACACCGGCTGACCAACTCAAGAGCGCGCAAGTGGAGCTGGACCGCTGGGGCCCGCTGATCAAGCGTATCGGCTTTAGTGTGGACTCCTGATCGTTTGTCCTCCTTGTCATGCAAGGTCCAACTGGGGCATCCTCGGGGTGCCCCAGTTTCATTGATTGCCTCAACGTTCCCAAGAACCCCATGAACGCTTATCTGCCCCGCACCGAAGACATGCATTTTTTGTTGTCGCGCGTGCTGAACGCCCCCGCCCAACTTCAGGCCTTGCCGGCTTTCTCAGAGGTCGACCCTGAACTGATGCAACAGGTGCTGGAAGAAGCGGGCAAGTTTGTCGGCGAAGTGGTGGCCCCGCTGAACCGCGACGGTGACGAGATCGGCGCGCAATGGCAAGACGGCGCAGTGACCATGCCGCCCGGCTTCAAGGCGGCCTACCAAACCTTTTGGCAAGCGGGCTGGCCGGCCCTCTCGGCTCGCCCCGAAGACGGCGGACAGGGCTTGCCCAGCGTGCTAGAAGCCATGCTTTATGAAATGCTGTCGGCCGCCAACCACGGCTGGACCATGGCACCGGGCCTGTTGCACGGTGCGTATGAGTGCATCAAGCACTACGCCCGCGATGACCTGAAAACGCTCTACCTGGAGAAAGTGGCCACCGGCGAATGGCTGGCCACGATGTGCCTGACCGAGCCCCACGCCGGATCAGATTTGGGCTTGGCCCGAACCAAGGCGGTGCCCTTGCCCGGTGACCCACAAGGCCGCTACGCCGTGAGCGGCACCAAGATTTTTATCTCAGGCGGTGAACACGACCTGACCGACAACATCGTGCATTTGGTGCTGGCGCGTTTGCCCGATGCCCCGCCCGGCCCCAAAGGTTTGTCGCTGTTTTTGGTGCCCAAGTTTTACCCCGATGGCAGCCGCAGCCGCGTGCACTGCGACCGCATTGAAGAAAAGATGGGCCTGCACGGCAGCCCCACTTGCGTGATGCGTTTTGACGAAGCGGTGTGCGACTTGGTGGGCGAGCCGGGCAAAGGCCTGAACGCGATGTTTGTGATGATGAACGCCGCGCGCTTGCATGTGGCCCTGCAAGGCATTGGCCTGCTTGACGCCGCTTGGCAAAAGGCCGATGCCTATGCACAAGAACGCCGCCAGATGCGGGCGCCGGGCCAAGGCAAATCTGCGGCTGAAGCCGACCTGATTGCCGAGCACCCCGCGATGCGCCGCATCTTGGACACGCAACGCGCATGGGTGGATGCGGGCCGCGTGCTGGCTTACCGCACCGCGCTTGAGTTGGACTTGGTCCAGCACAGCCCCGAAGCCAACACCCAAGCCGATGCCCAGCGCTGGTGTGCCTTGGTCACGCCGGTCATGAAATCGGTCTTCACCCACCAAGCCTTTCATGGCGGCAGCGACTGCTTGCAAGTCTTTGGGGGCCACGGCTATGTGCGCGAGTGGGGCATTGAGCAAATCGTGCGCGACGCGCGCGTGGCCATGATCTATGAAGGCACCAACGAAATTCAGGCCATCGATCTGTTGGTGCGCAAAGTGTTGCCCGATGGCGGCGCGGCCATGAATGCCTTGCTCGACCGCTTGCAAAACAGTCTGCCCTCCGACGCCAAATCCAGCACCGCCGCCCTCGCCCGGCTGCAGACTTTGCGGGCCGTGACGGCGCAAATCGTGCAAACTGCCCCGCGCGATGCGGCCTTGGCCTACCGTGTGGCCGACGACTATTTGCGTGCCGTGGCCTTGGTGCTGATGGACTGGGCTTGGCTGCAGATTGAGAACGGGCTGGACGTGCAAACGCCCAACGCCGAGGCCCGCTGGAAGAAACCGGCCCAAGCGCTGCGCAGTTGGGTGCTGCCTGAGTTTCAGATGCGCACCTTCATCATCGTGCAGCAGTGCGCGGCGGTCGCATCATGACGACACCAAAAGCCCCCCAAACGCGCCCAGCGAGTACGCGTTCAACGGATGCACGCTCTGCGAAAGCAAGCGCGGCGGGTACTCGCTCAGCGGGGGCTGGCGCGACAGGTGCTGGCAAGACCCGTGCGGGCGGTGAAAAAAAATCGTCCAAAAGCGAGTCGGCTGAGCAAATCGACACCCGCTATCTGCAAACCCTGATGGGCTACAACGCCCGGCGTGCCGCCCTCAGCATCATCGAATTGTTTTTAGAACGACTGGCCCCTTATGGACTCAAGCCGGTCGATTTTTCGGTCATGTCGACCATCCAGCACAACCCCGGCGTGACCTCGCGGCAATTGTGCAGCGCACTCAACTTGCTACCGCCCAACTTGGTCGGCTTGATTCAATCGCTGGAATCTCGGGGCCTGATCGAAAGAAAACCCCATCCCCACGACGGCCGTGCGGTGGGTCTGCACGCCACGCCCAAAGGCCAAGCCCTGATGGTGCAGGCCGAGCAAACCGCGAGCGAACTTGAACTCGAAAAAACCGCCAAACTGACCCCCGCACAACGCCAGACCTTGGTGACTTTGCTGCAAAAAATTTACCTTTGAGGCACACTCCGTCCCACTTCCACCCTTGGGATAGAAAAGGCTTTTTATGCACACCACCCTGCCCACTTCTGGCGAACAGGCGCTGCTGATTGGACGCTTGTGGCAAGCCGCCACTGGCCCGGTGTTGGTGGCTGTGACGCCAGACCATGTGTGGGACCTGTCGCCCTTGGCCCCGACCTGCAGCGCATTGCTAGAGCTCGACCAAGCGGCCAGTCGCGTGCAGGCGTTTTTGGCTTCGGGGCAAGCCCAGCGTTTGGCACACACCCCCGAAGTGCTGGTCCACAGCGATGCCGAAAAGCGCGATGCACAAACCCCTTATTTCTTGGCCCCTTGCGATTTGCAAGCCGTCAAGGCTGCCGGCGTGACCTTTGTCGCCAGCATGCTCGAGCGAGTGATCGAAGAGCAAGCCCGCGGGGATGCCAGCCGCGCCGAATCGGTTCGCCAAGCCGTGGTGGCGGTGATTGGCGACAACCTGCGCAGCGTCAAACCCGGCTCGCCCGAGGCCCACCAACTCAAAGAAGTGTTGTTGGCCCAAGGCATGTGGTCGCAATACTTAGAAGTGGGCATTGGGCCTGATGCCGAAATCTTCACCAAGGCCCAACCCATGAGTGCCGTGGGCAGTGGGGCTTTGGTGGGTTTGCACCCCGGCAGCCAGTGGAACAACCCCGAGCCTGAAATTGTGCTGGCCGTCAACTCGCGCGGCGACGTGGTGGGCGCCGCTTTGGGCAACGATGTGAATTTGCGCGACTTTGAAGGCCGCAGCGCCTTGCTCTTGGGCAAGGCCAAAGACAACAACGCGAGTTGCGCCATCGGCCCCTTCATTCGCCTGTTTGACGCCCACTTCAGCCTGGACGATGTGCGCCAATGTGATCTGAGTTTGACCGTGCGGGGCACCGATGGCTTTGTCATGCACGGCAGCAGTTCGCTGTCGCAAATCAGCCGCGATCCGCTGGATTTGGTCAGCCAAGCGCTCGGCCCCAACCACCAATACCCCGACGGCATGATGCTGTTTTTGGGCACCCTGTTTGCGCCCACCCAAGACCGCTATGGTCCGGGCCAAGGTTTCACCCACGCGCTGGGAGATGTGGTGAGCATTGCCACGCCCACGCTGGGCACCTTGCTCAATCGGGTCACCACCTCGGACCAAGCACCGCCTTGGTCGTATGGCGTGAATGCGCTGATGCGCGACCTGGCGCGGCGCGGCTTGTTGGGCTGATCGGCTCCACTTAGGCTGATATGACTGGTATGGCTGGTGAGGCTCCCTCACCCCAAGCTGCTGACCTGCTGGCATAATTTTGCTTTTTTCGGCCGGCCGGGTTTCAGCGCCCTTTGCTCAGCATGCCTGGCATGCCAGCCCTCGCAAGCTGACCTGTTGGCCGCTGGCCCCTTACCCTGGCACCCTCAGCCACCCGCTGGGGGCCTTCAACACCCTTTCATCAGAAAGCATTTCCCCATGATCACCACCGCATCCGGCCTGCAATACGAAGACACCGTTGTGGGCGATGGCGCCATTGCCACCCCCGGTCAAGACGTCACCGTGCACTACACCGGCTGGCTCTACAAAGACGGCGCACAAGGGGCCAAATTTGATTCGAGCCGCGACCGCCGCGACCCCTTCGTTTTTGGTTTGGGTGCCGGCATGGTCATCAAAGGCTGGGACGAAGGCGTTGCTGGCATGAAAGTGGGCGGCCAGCGCACCCTGATCATCCCAGCCGAGCTGGGCTACGGTGCACGCGGCGCGGGCGGTGTGATTCCCCCCAATGCCACGCTGAAATTTGACGTCGAATTGCTGGCCCTCGACTGAGCCGCTCCGTCGGTTCGCCCCAACCCGCCGTTTGGCGGGTTTTTTCTTGTGCAGGGCCCCCAAGGGCTCTGACACCCCCTCTTGAAGCCTGAAAAAACGCCCCTATTTACAAGGGGTATTCATTTTTGCGGACCTCGCTCATGTCAGAAGCCAGCAACAACTCCAATTCCAACCCTCAGCCCGAAGCCAAACCCCAGATGGACGAGGCGCACGTCCAATCGGCGGCCCAGGCCACGTCCGACCCTGCGGCGGCCGCGGTGACCGACCCATTGGCGGACGCGCAAGCCGAACTGGCCAACCTGAAGGCACAAAACGCCGATTTGGCCGACCAATACCTGCGCGCGCAAGCCGATGTGCAAAACGCCCGTCGCCGCGCCGACGACGAGATCGCCAAGGCCCGCAAATTTGCTGTGGAAGGCTTTGCCGAGAGCTTGCTGCCCGTGTTGGACAGTTTGGAGGCCGGTTTGGCCATCCCCAACGTCACGCTCGAGCAAATCCGCGAAGGCTCTGAAGCCACTTTGCGCCAGCTGAAAAGCGCCTTGGAGCGCAACAAAGTGGTCGAAATCAACCCTGCCGCTGGCACCAAGTTTGACCCGCACCACCACCAAGCCATCAGCGTGGTGCCGGCCGAGCAAGAGGCCAACACCGTGGTCACCGTGCTGCAAAAGGGCTACTCCATCGCCGAACGCGTGTTGCGGCCTGCGCTGGTCACCGTCACCGCCCCCAAATAAGCAAAAACCTTTTTTTGCGTAAGGGGACTTGAAAAGCCCCCCAAGCGCCCCACTTGCAAAACATCTGCACTTTTACTCAATTTCGGAGCATCAAAATGGGAAGAATCATCGGTATTGACTTGGGCACCACCAACTCGTGCGTGGCCATCATGGAAGGCAACTCGACCAAAGTGATCGAAAACGCCGAAGGCGCGCGCACCACCCCATCGATCATTGCGTACCAAGAAGACGGCGAAATTTTGGTCGGCGCCTCGGCCAAACGCCAAGCGGTGACCAACCCCCGCAACACCCTGTATGCGGTGAAGCGTCTGATCGGTCGCAAATTTGCCGAAAAAGAAGTCCAAAAAGACATCGACCTGATGCCCTACACCATCGCCAAAGCCGACAACGGTGACGCTTGGGTGGAAGTGCGCGGCAACAAATTGGCGCCACCGCAAATCAGCGCTGAAATTTTGCGCAAGATGAAGAAAACCGCCGAAGACTACCTCGGTGAAGAAGTCACCGAGGCCGTCATCACCGTGCCTGCTTACTTCAACGACGCACAGCGCCAAGCCACCAAAGACGCTGGCCGCATTGCCGGTTTGGACGTCAAGCGCATCATCAACGAGCCTACCGCCGCTGCGCTGGCCTTTGGCTTGGACAAATCTGAAAAAGGCGATCGCAAAATTGGGGTGTACGACTTGGGCGGCGGCACCTTTGACGTGTCCATCATTGAAATCGCCGATGTCGATGGTGAAAAGCAGTTCGAAGTGCTGTCCACCAACGGCGACACCTTCTTGGGCGGCGAAGACTTTGACCAACGCATCATCGACTTCATCATCACCGAGTTCAAGAAAGAGTCGGGCGTCGATTTGGCGAAAGACGTGTTGGCCCTGCAGCGCCTGAAAGAAGCCGCTGAAAAAGCCAAGATCGAGTTGTCCAGCTCAGCCTCGACCGACGTCAACCTGCCCTACATCACCGCCGACGCCACCGGCCCCAAACACCTGAACGTCAAGCTCACCCGCGCCAAGCTCGAGCAGTTGGTGGAAGAGCTGATCGAGCGCACCATCGCCCCTTGCCGCATGGCCATCAAGGACGCGGGTGTTTCGGTGGGTGAGATCGACGACATCATTTTGGTCGGCGGTATGTCGCGCATGCCCAAGGTGCAAGAAAAGGTCAAAGAGTTCTTTGGCAAAGAGCCACGCAAAGACGTGAACCCCGACGAAGCCGTGGCCGTGGGTGCCGCGATTCAGGGCCAAGTGTTGTCCGGCGACCGCACCGATGTGTTGCTGCTCGACGTGACGCCTTTGTCTTTGGGCATCGAAACCATGGGCGGTGTGATGACCAAGATGATCACCAAGAACACCACCATCCCGACCAAGTTTGCACAGACTTTCTCGACCGCTGAAGACAACCAGCCTGCTGTGACGATCAAGGTGTTCCAAGGCGAGCGCGACATCGCCAGCGGCAACAAGTTGCTGGGCGAGTTCAACCTTGAGGGCATCCCGCCAGCTTCTCGCGGCACGCCGCAAATTGAGGTGTCTTTTGACATCGACGCCAACGGCATCTTGCACGTGGGCGCCAAAGACAAAGGCACCGGCAAAGAAAACAAGATCACCATCAAAGCCAACTCCGGCTTGTCCGAAGCCGAGATTCAGCAAATGGTGAAAGACGCCGAGCTGAATGCCGAAGAAGACAAGAAAAAACTCGAGTTGGTGCAAGCCCGCAACGCTGGCGAAGCCGCGGTGCACAGCGTCAAGAAGAGCCTGACTGAGCACGGCGACAAGATCGAAGCGGCTGAAAAAGAAGCCATCGAAGCCGCGGCCAAAGATTTGGAAGAAGTTTTGAAAGGCGAAGACAAAGCCGCCATCGAAGCCAAAACCGAAGCCTTGATGACGGCCAGCCAAAAGCTGGGCGAAAAGGTCTACGCCGAGATGCAAGCGCAACAAGCCGCAGCCGGTGCGGGCGCTGCAGCAGCCGATGCCAAGCCACAAGACGACAATGTGGTCGACGCGGAAGTCAAAGAAGTTAAAAAAGGTTAAGCCCTCTGCCACTGCGGCTTGGCCGCAGTCCCGCCGCGCAAGCTGATTCAGTCCCCTGAATCGCCTTCGCGGCGTTCTTGTTCTAACGGTTGGATTGCCTCATGGCCAAACGAGATTTTTACGAAGTGCTGGGCGTTG
>JACCDL010778171.1_pt1 | contig 19787 bp, 11 predicted proteins | sample 7441931 | NCBI WGS metagenome assembly JACCDL01 (sample SAMN15323437, study PRJNA562643) | freshwater metagenome | isolation source: river surface water | place: USA:Blue River Watershed | collected 2017-08-16 | reverse complement strand
CAATTAATATTATTACTACTATCTTTAATATGAGAGCACCTGGTCTTTATTTACATAGAATGCCATTATTTGTTTGGGCTCAATTAGTTACAGCATTTTTATTATTATTATCTTTACCAGTATTTGGGGGGGCAATTACAATGTTATTAACTGATAGAAATCTTAACACAACATTCTTTGATCCAGCAGGAGGAGGAGATCCAGTATTATTCCAACATTTATTCTGGTTCTTCGGTCATCCAGAGGTATATATTATTATTTTACCAGCATTTGGAGCGATCAGTCATATTTTAGGAACTATTTCTAGAAAATTCATTTTTGGATATTTAGGAATGGTATATGCTATGGTTTCAATTGGAATTTTAGGATTTATTGTGTGGGCTCATCACATGTATACTGTAGGTTTAGATATTGATACTAGAGCTTATTTTACAGCAGCTACTATGATTATTGCTATTCCAACTGGAATTAAAATTTTTAGTTGGATTGCTACTTTATGGGGAGGTGCTATTAAAGAGTATAATACTCCTATTTTATTCGTAATTGGATTTATCTTCTTATTTACTATTGGAGGATTAACAGGAGTAGTATTATCTAACTCTGGAGTTAACGTATTATTACATGATACTTATTATGTAGTAGCTCATTTCCATTATGTTTTATCTATGGGAGCTGTATTTGGTATTTTTGCTGCATTCTATTTTTGGATTCCTCGTTTAACTAACTTACAATATCCAGAAATTTTAGGTAAATATCACTTTTGGTTATTCTTTATGGGAGTGAATTTAACATTCTTCCCTATGCACTTCTTAGGAATTGCTGGTATGCCAAGAAGAATTCCAGATTATCCTGATGCATTTAGAGATTATAACTTTATTGCTACAATCGGAACTTGTATGTCTTTTGCTTCATTATTATTATTTTTCTACATTGTATTCTTAACATTATCAAGTGGTACAAATGTTGCTGATGCAAAAAAACATAGTTTTGTTTATACTCCTTACTCTTATAACAAAAGTACAAAAAAATAATACAAGTATATAAATAGAAGATAAATTATGTTATACAATTATATTGTGATTTTAATACAATATCTTTTAATTTTTTCAGCAGCTTGTTGTTCAATAACAAGAAATTCATTATATTCAGTTTTATTTTTAATTTGTGTTTTTGTTAATGCATCAATACTATTATTATTATTTGAAATAGATTTTTTAGGAATTATTTTTATTATGATTTATGTGGGAGCTATAGCAATTTTATTCTTATTTATTGTTATGTTATTAGATTTAAAAGAAAAATCTAATATAACATCAGCTTCAGCTTTTTTTGTATCTTTTATTTTAGGTTTCGTTTTTAGTTTAAATATTAAATTAGAATATTTAAATAAATTAAAATTATCATTTTATTTATTTGATAATAATAGTTTATTATATGAAAATTTTTTATTTAATTATGTAATTGATAATTTTACTCAAGTACAATTAATTGGTCAAGTATTATACAATTATTATTTATTACCATTCTTTATGGCTGGTTTTGTATTATTATTACCAATTGTAATTGTAGTAGGATTAACATTAGAAAATAAAATGAATAAAACTGAAATGGTAGCACGAAAATTAGCTAGATCACATATTTTATTAAGTTTATTTCCAAATAAATAATTTATTAAAATATTTATATTAAGTTTAAATTAATGTTCTCGAATTTTATTGGATAAGTAGCTTAATTGGTTAGAGTATTAGCCTGTCACGCTAAACGTTGCGGGTTCAAGTCCCGTCTTGTTCGATATTTGTTTATTATAGCTATAGGCTATTATATTATGGTTAAAATCCATAAATAAACTTTTTTAATTACTAAAAATGTTAAACTTAATTAATATATTACATTCTTATAATGACATTCCTTATCGTTGGCAATATCGTTTCCAAGATCCAGCTACACCTGCAGCTGAGGGAATGGTAAACTTTCATAATTATATTATGTTTTTTTTAATTCTTATTTTTTTCGTTGTTTTTTGGATGTTATTTGCAAGTTTATATTTATTTAAAGATAATGAGAAACCATATAAATTCGCTCACTCAAGCTTTTTAGAAATTGTTTGGACAGTAGTACCTGCATTTCTTTTATTATTTATTGCGTTCCCTTCATTTACTTTATTATATTCTTTAGAAGAATTAGTTCAATATCAAATTACTTTAAAAATTATTGGACATCAATGGTATTGGTCTTACGAATTATCTGATCCATCATTAGTTTTAAGATTTTCAGAAAATGAAGAAGATACTACTACTTCTACTTTTGATTTATCATTTGATTCTTATATTTTACCAGTATCAGATTTTAAACAAGCAGGATTTAGATTATTAGACGTTGATAACGTAGTTTCTTTACCTCATCAAACTCATATTCGTTTATTAATTACTTCTGTTGATGTATTACACAGTTGGGCTGTTCCTTCTTTTGGAGTAAAATTAGATGCATGTCCTGGTCGTTTAAACCAAACTCAAATGTATATTTATAGAACAGGGACTTTTTACGGTCAATGTAGTGAATTATGTGGAGTTAACCATGCTTTAATGCCAATTTCTGTAAAAATTAGTAAAAAAGAATATTTTTGGAAATTTATCAATTCTGCAGTAATCGCTGGAAACGCTGAATTATTTGAATTAAGAAAAAATAAATTTCAAATTGAAGGTAAATAAAATTAATTTACTTTCAATAATTTTTATTTAAAAAAATATATATATGTCATTTAAAGCTATATCTATCTCAAATCGTCAAGAACGATGGAATAAAGATCCTCTATTATCATTTATTGATTCTCATATTATTGATTACCCAACACCAACAAATTTAACTTATTTATGGAGTTTTGGGGCTTCTGCTGGAATTTGTTTAGTTATTCAAATTATTAGTGGAATTTTTTTAGCAATGCATTATACTCCTAATATTGAATTAGCGTTCAGTAGTGTTGAGCATATTATGCGTGATGTATGTTCTGGGTGGTTAATCCGTTATATACATGCTAATGGAGCATCAATTTTTTTTATTGTAGTGTATCTACATATTTTTAGAAATTTATATTTTAGTTCATTTTTATATCCAAGACAACATTTATGGTTAAGTGGTGTTACTATCTTTTTTTTAATGATGGCAACAGCTTTTATGGGATATGTATTACCATGGGGTCAAATGAGTCTTTGGGGAGCAACTGTAATTACTAATTTATTCTCTGCAATCCCAGTTGTAGGAAAATATATTGTAGAATGGTTATGGGGGGGATTCTCTGTAGGAAATGCAACTTTAAATCGTTTTTTTAGTTTACATTACTTATTACCATTCTTAATTGCTGGAGTAACATTAATTCATTTAAACTTACTTCATAGAAATGGATCAAATAATCCTTTAGGATTATATACAAACGCTGAAACAGTAGATTTTTATCCTTATTTTTATATTAAAGATTTATTTTCTATTTTAATTTTAGTATTTGTATTCTCATTTTTTGTATTCTTTTATCCGAATTTATTAGGTCATTCTGATAATTATATTTTAGGTAACCCAATGTCAACACCTGCTCATATTGTACCTGAATGGTATTTCTTACCTTTCTATGCAGTATTAAGATCAATTCCTGATAAATTAGGAGGAGTAGCAGCAATGTTTGGTTCTATTGCGATTTTATTCTTATTACCTTATATTAACGTATCACAAACTAGATCTTCTTACTTTCGTTCTTTACAAACTTATTTATTTTGGTTTATTTTTTTCAATTTCTTATTATTAGGGTGGATTGGTCAAAAACCAGTAGAAAGTCCATATATTGAAATTGGAATGACAAGTACAGCTTTATATTTTATTTTTTTTATTTTATCAAATTTCTTCTTTCCAATTATTGAAACTTATTTATTAAATTTCAATTATAAATTTTTTGAAAGTTTTCATTCTGATAATTATAAATTCTTAAAAAATTTAGATGCTAATGAACCATTTGCTTTAGTAAAAAAATATTTTAGATTCTCATTTTTTTTTACAACTTATAGCAAAAATGAATTAAGCTATGTGATGAGTGAAACATCAAATGAAAATTATAAATCAACAGTATTTAATGATTTATTTGCTTTAGAAAAATCAACTACTTGGTTTGATGATTATTTAACTTATGACTCAGATGCAGCAAATTCTCATCCTTTTTGGTTAGAAAATGCTTCTAAAACTGAAAATAAGCATTAATAATTTTATTTTTAAAGTATAAATTTTTATATATAATTTAATTTATAAAATATACTTTTATTCTTTCAGTATTAACATTTTTTTAACAAAAAATTAAATTTATATCCTTATGGTTGTAGTTACAATTGATAATATACATGCAGCAGTAGTAGATAACATTACAATTATTCAAGCTTGTAAATATTTAGGTATCAAAATCCCAAGATTTTGTTATCATGAAATTTTACCAGTTGCAGGTAATTGTAGAATGTGTTTAATTGAATTTGAACATGATGAAGATAAAATTCATGTAGCTTGTGCAACATTAGTTGCTGATAAAGTTAAAATTTTTACAAATTCATTTTTAATTCAAAAAGTTAGAGAAAATATTTTAGAATTATTATTAATTAATCATCCTTTAGATTGTCCAATATGTGATCAAGGGGGAGAATGTGATTTACAAGATCAAGCAAAAAAATATGGTACTGCAAATGGTCGTTTATTTCAAAATAAACGTTTTGTATCTGATAAATATTTTAATATTTTAATTAAAACTATCATGAACCGTTGTATTCATTGTACCAGATGTGTACGTTTTGTAGAATCTATTTCTAAAGATAAACAATTAGGAACTATTAATAGAGGTAATCATACTGAAATTAGTACCTATTTTGATAAAAAAATTTTTTCAGAAGTATTAGGTAATGTTATTGATTTATGTCCTGTAGGAGCATTAACCTCAAAATTTTATGCTTTTAAGGCTAGACCTTGGGAATTACAAACTTCAGAAAATATTGATATTACAGATGGATTAGGTGTAAAAATTAATTTACATTTTAAAGATCGTGTAATTTATCGTATTTTACCAAAATTATCTTATGAGTCAAATTTACAAATAATTTCTGATAAAACTCGATTTTCATTTGATGCGATCAAAGAAAATAGAATAGTACATTTATCAAATAATGTAAATAGTAATTCAACTAAAAACTGGTCAACTTTTTTACATTATTTAAATGATGTATTAAAATATACTTCTATGGATAAATTCTTATTTATTCTAGGAGAAAATACTTCTTTAGAGACAATTAGAGTAATTAAAAATTTAGAAAGATTTTTTGATTATTCTATTGTAAAAACCGCTACACCTGCAGTTTCTAATTCAAATTATATTTATAATATTCCAGTAAGTTTTAATATTTTAAAATCAAAAGCACTTCACAATTGTTTTTTATTATCTACTAATATTCGTTGTGAAAATGCATTAATTAATTTTCGTTTAAAAACTAAATACTTAAATAATAATTTATTTATTTTTTCATTTGGTTCAAAAGTTAATTCAGATTTTAATATCAATTTTATTAATATTAATCCAAGTAATACTATAAAATTTTTTGAAGGTAAAAATAAAAATGTTGAGTTATTAAAATCACTTTTATTTGTAAATAAACCTATTATTTTAGTTGGAGAAAATTTTAAACAAAGATATGTAAACAACGTAGAACATTTTTATAATTTTATACGTAAATTAAATCCTACTGTTGAAATTTTTCCAATCTTTAAAAATATTAATATTGAAGGTTTAAATAATAATAATATTAAATTTATTTCAAAAAAAAATTTAATGGATAGTAAATATGTATTTACTACTTATTTAGATGATACTATTTTTTTACGTAAATTATTTAGTAAAAATAGAATGGCAGACAAAATTTCATTCTGGTTTAACACTCATTATAGTAAATTAGCACAAAATTTTAATTTTCTTGTACCAATTCAAACCCATTTTGAAGAAGCAAGTGGATATTTAAATTTTGAGAAAAAATATGTAAGTAGTGTTGCAAGTATTAAATCTTTTGGAGATTCTAAAAGTTTATATTTAATCTTTTCATATATTTTTACTAAAAAAACTATTTTTTATCTTACTTTAAAAGATATGTTAGAATTACAAAAACCATTTGAACATTTTACAGAAATGGTAAAAAATATTCATCTATATTATTTATTAAACATTAAATTTTTAAAATATTTTAACAAAGCTTCATTTGCTTCTAATTACAGTTTTGTAATGAATTATCCGTTTAAAGTAATTACTCAAGATTTTTACTTAACTAATTTATATACAAAAAATTCTTATAATATGATTAAAGCATCTAAAGAGTTTCGTTCAAATTATTCTATGTTTGAAAATAAATAATATTTAAAAGGTAATCCCTTTTAATCTATATAATTTTCTTAGACCATAATCTAATTGGTATGATGTTCGATTTTGATTCGGGTAGTAAAGGTTCGAATCCTTTTGGTCTAAAATAATGGACAAATGGCTGAGTGGTCGAAAGCGTTAGTTTTGAAAACTAATATATTGCAAGATATCGTAGGTTCAAATCCTATTTTGTCCTTACATAGGTTTTACTTTATAATAAGAGATATGTGTTTATTAATAATTTTATTTCCATTAATAGGTTTTCTTAGTGGTTCTCTTTTTGGATTTTTATTAGGAAGAAATGTTATTTATATAACTACTTCTTTTTTATTTCTTACATTATGTGTTTCTTTTTATTTGTTTTTTGATGTTTTTTTAAATGGAGTAAATTATAAATTAGAAGTAATGCCTTGGATTTTAATTGATTCATTAAATATTAAATGGTCTTTTTTATTTGATAGTGTAACTGTTGTTATGCTAATTGTAATTAATTTAATTTCTTTTTTAGTGCATTTATATTCAATTAATTATATGGGAAATGATCCTCATTTAATTAGATTTATGTCTTATTTATCTTTATTTACTTTTTTCATGTTAATTCTAGTAACTGCTAATAACTTATTACAAATGTTCGTAGGTTGGGAAGGAGTAGGATTAGCTTCATATTTATTAATTAGCTTTTGGTTTACTAGAATTCAAGCTTCAAAAGCAGCATTAAAAGCGATGTTAGTTAATAGAATTGGAGATTTTTTCTTAATTTTAAGTATTTTTTTAGTATATATTACTTTTGATACTTTAGATTTTGACGTTCTTTTTGGTTTAGTTCAATTTAAATTAAATTATAAATTATTTTTTTTTAATATGGAAGTATTTGTAATTGATTTAATTTGTATTTTTATGTTTTTAGGGGCTATGGGTAAATCAGCTCAATTAGGATTACATGTATGGTTACCAGATGCTATGGAAGGTCCAACACCAGTATCAGCTTTAATTCATGCTGCTACCATGGTAACTGCTGGGGTATTTCTTTTAATTAGAAATTCATTTTTTTTTGAATATTCTTTTGTATCTTCTCAATTAATTGTTGTAATTGGATCTTTAACAGCTTTTTTTGCAGCAACAACTGGATTATTTCAAAATGATTTAAAAAAAATTATTGCTTATTCTACTTGTAGTCAATTAGGTTACATGGTTTTTGCTTGTGGATTATCTAGTTATGAAACAGCATTATTTCATTTATCAAATCATGCTTTTTTTAAAGCATTATTATTCTTAAGTGCAGGTTCAGTAATTCATGCAATTAATGATGAACAAGATATTCGTAAAATGGGAGGATTAAAAAATTTATTACCATTCTCTTATGCTGCAATTTTAATCGGTTCATTAGCATTAACAGGATTTCCTTTCTTAGCTGGATTTTTTTCAAAAGAAAGTATTTTAGAATTAGCGTATAGTAAATATAATATTATGGGTTGGTTTGCTTATGTGTTAGGAACTTTAGCAGCATTTTTTACAGCATTTTATTCTATTAGATTATTATTCTTAGTGTTTTTATCAAATCCTAATGGAAATAGAACTACTATAACAAATGCTCATGAAGGATCTATTGAAATTTTTATTCCATTATTCATTTTATCATTTTTTAGTTTATTTATTGGATATTTAACTAAAGAATTTTTTATTGGATTCGGAACTGATTATTGGATTTTTTCAATTTTTGTATTACCAAATAATTATAGTTTAATTGATATTGAATTTATTAGTGTATTTTTTCAACAATTACCTTTTATTATCAGTATTTTAGGAATTACTATAGCTTATTTATTATATGCAAATTATTTACCAGATTTTTTTAATTTAAAAAAAAATAGTACTTTTATCAAAATTTATTATTTTTTTAACAGAAGATGGTTTTTTGATAAAATCTATAATCATGTTTTTAGTCAGTTTTTATTATTATTAAGCTATAACGTAGCTTATAAAAAAATTGATCGTGGAATATTAGAGTATGTAGGACCATTTCACTTAGTAAATTTTATTACTGATAAATTATATTTAGTAAAACAATTACAAACAGGAAGTATTGAAAAAAACTTATTTAATATTTTTATTGGAGTATTTTATATTTTTATCTTCTTCTTCGTGTCAAATGCTTATTTAAGTATTGAAGCGTTTATTGTTTATGCTTTTTTAATAAAAAATATTTTAGATAAATAACTAAAATATATATTTTTTATCGATGATATAGCTTAATTGGTTAAAGCGTTGAAATCATAATTCAAATAGTAAAGGTTCAAGTCCTTTTATCATTATTTTGGTGGTTATAGCTTAATTGGTAAAGTAGTAGATTGTGATTCTATTTAGTGTGGGTTCAAGTCCCATTAATCACCCTTTTTTTTTTAAGATTTTATTGTTATTAAATATAACTATTTTAAAAAATGTTCATTTGGCGGAAATGGTAGACGCGACAGACTTAAAATCTGTTTTTTTTAGGAAAATACTGGTTCAAGTCCAGTAATGGATAATAATTTATTAAAGAGCAACTAACTTAATTGGTAGAGTATTTCGCTTACAACGAAAAGGTTAATGGTTCAAGTCCGTTGTTGCTTATTAAATAAATTTCGTACTAATAAAAATTTTCTCGGTTTTTATTATTATTAAACGAACACTTAAAATCAGTTTTTGATCTTAAACGTTATCTTAAATATAATTATTAGATACTATTTTATATGGGAAACATTTTTATATTTAATCCTGTTTATTTCTATAGCTTTTTAGAGCTGTAATTTAAAAATGGTTAAAATCCATTAATAAACTTTTTTAATTACTTTAAAATTTTAATAAAGTGAGTTTGATCCTGGCTCAGGATGAACGCTTACAGTATACATTACACATGTTAGTTGAATGTAGCAATACATAGCACACAAGTGAGTAAGATATGAGAATTTAGTTTTAAATTAAAAACAAAAGATTTTTATTCTTTTTATAAAAATCTAATTTTTTAATAAGACATTAAAAGTTTAATACTGTTTAAAAATAAGCTCATAGAGAATTAAGTTGTTGGTAAGGTAAAGGCTTACCAAGCTGATGATTCTTAGTTGGTTTGAGAGAATGAACAACCACGCTGAAACTGAGACAAGGTTCAGGCTTTATAGCCAGCAGTGGGGAGTTTTGGACAATTAGCGAAAGCTTGATCCAGTAATACTGTATAAATGATGACAATAAATATTTATTGTAAAGTTTGATAATCAAATAAAATAATGATATGATTTGATGAAAAGTCCCGGCTAATTTCGTGCCAGCAGCCGCGGTAATACGGGAGGGACAAGCGTTATCCGGAATGATTGGGCGTAAAGTGTTTGTAGACGGCAAATATTCTTATAAATTAAATCTTAAATTTATATTTAAAATAATTTATAATACATTTTAGCTAGAGTATAATAAAAGATAACAGAATTTTATGAATAGGAGTGAAATCTTAGAATTAATAAAGGAATGCCAATAGCGAAAGCAGTTATCTGGGTTATTACTGACGTTGAGAAACGAAAGCATAGGGATCAAAGAGGATTAGATACCCTAGTAGTCTATGCTGTCAAATTTGAATGCTAATATTTAATTTATGATAAAATTAGATATAAAGTTAACACGTTAAGCATTCCGCCTGGGAAGTACGATCGCAAGATTGGAACTCAAAGGAATTGGCGGGGGTCTATACAAGTGGTGGAGTATGTGGTTTAATGCGATAATACACGCAAAATCTTACCAGGTTTTGAATATAATATTAACAAAAAAATTTATAAAATTTTTTGTATTTAATAAAATCATTTTTTATTAAAAATGTTATACAGGTGCTGCATGGCTGTCGTCAGCTCGTGCCGTGAGGTGTTTGGTTAAGTCCTTTCAACGAGCGCAACTCTTATTTTATAAATTAGCACTTTTTTTTATTAATTTATTAATAAAAAAAAACTACTAATAAAAAACTGTTAATGATAAATTAAAGGAAGAAGAGAACTACGTCAAGTCTTCATGGCCCTTATAGCCTGGGCTACACACGTACTACAATAATAATTACAAAAAGTATTACAAAAAAGCGATTTTGAGTAAATCTTTAAAAATTATTGTTTTCGGATTATAGACTGAAATTCGTCTATATAAAGTTGGAATCACGAGTAATCGTAGATCAGTATGCTACGGTGAATTTGTACTTAGATCTTGCACACACCGCCCGTCACATGCCGGAAATTAACATTATATAAAGTTTTAATTTATTATATTAGATAGACAGTTTTAATAACTTTTTAGATAGTATAGTATTTTATTATTAGTATTTTTCAATAACTGGGATGAAGTCGTAACAAGGTAGTCGTACGGGAACGTGCGGCTGGAATAAAATTTTTAATATATTTTTAATATATATTTTTTTTTAAGTTCGTTATATATATTACTATTACTAAACTGTGTTTATAGTTTAATGGTAAAACATATCGCTCATAACGATAACGATGGAGGTTCAACTCCTTCTAAACATAAATATAATATTTTGAAAAAATATTATACAGAATATAACGCAGCGGTAGCGTATTTGTTTTGGGAACAAAAAGTCGTGAGTTCAAATCTCACTATTCTGAAAAAATAGAATTTTTTTTTTAATAATAAATGCTTTAAACAGATATCTAGGTACTAAAATTCTAAAGGATGTGTATTGCACAAAAAAGAAATAAATTTAATTTTGAATTCTTTTATCCTTAAAATTTAAAAAAATATATAAAGTATTTTAAAAATATGTGAAGTAAAACATTTCAGTAACATATATAAGAAATCAACAGAGAAATTGTTATTAGTGGCGAACTAACGCAATTAAAATTTTGATAAATAAATTAGTTTTAAAATGTTTTTAACTCAAAGAAGGTTCTGGACCTGTAAAATACATTTTGTAATTTATTCTATTTTAACGATTTTTTTGTTAAATTAAGAAACCACTCTTAAATCTAATATATTTTAGTAACCGATAGTGAACAAGTACTGTGAAGGAAAGATGAAATAGAACTTCTTTAGCTTTAAAAGAATTTGAAATTTAATAGCAAATAAATTTATTGGAGCTTTATATTTATATAAAAGTAACAATTTACCTTTTGCATAATGGGCTAGTGAGTTTATATTTTTAGCGAATTTAATTTCTAAAAAAAAGATTAAATAACAATAATAATTAAAATTTTTTAAAGTTAAAAATATAAGATCCGAAGCTAAGTGATCTAATCATGAACAGATTGAAAATTGTAATAATTGGAAGATCGAACCCGTGTCTGTGGCAAAAGATTGGGATGATTTGTGATTAGGGGTGAAAGGCTAATCAAACTTAGGGATAGCCGATTTTCTGCGAAATATATTTTAGTATAGCTTAAAATAATTGAATAAATATGGTAAAGCTCTTTTAGAATGCGGGGGGTATTTTTACCTTACTAAGTTTTAATAATCTGAGAATATATTTATTTTTATTTTTAAAGTCAGACTATAAGCGATAAGGTTTTTAGTCAAGAGGGAAACAGCCCAGATTTTTAAGTAAGGATTTTAATTTTTTTTTAAGTGAAAAAAAAGACTAAAACAAAGATAATTTTAAAGTAAGCTTGGAAGCAGCTATCTTTTTTAGAAAGCGTAATAGCTCATTTATGAAGTTTTTTTCTTTTGAAGATGTATAGAAACTTAAAAATTAATCCGAAATTGAAAATTATATTTATATATAATGGTAGCAGAATATTCTATATATAGGATGTTTAATTATAAAATTACAGAATTGAAATATTAGAAGAAAGTATACTAGCATGAGTAGCTTATTTTAATGTTTAATCATTAATACTGAAAATCAAAAGTTTTCGATTAAATTAGTAAAAATAATCGGGTAAAACGGTCCCTTAGGCAAAATTACGAAAGTATCAGCTAATGGGAATATTACATAGTGACAGAATAAGTAGTTTTTGTAACTAATTCTTACAAAGATGATTATTCTCTGGAAAAAGCTTGTAACTCAAAACCGTACTTTAATCCGACACTGGTTGATAGGTTGAATAAACTAAAGTATCAAGATAATTGTGTTAAAGGAACTCGGCAAATTGGCTCTGTAACTTCGGGAGAAAGAGTGACTTAATTTATTAAGTTGACACTAAAGAAAGAGAAGCGACTGTTTAATAAAAACACAGGTCTCTGCAAATTTGAAAAAAGATGTATAGGGACTGATACCTGCCCGGTGCTGGTAAGTAATCTAGAAATGTTGTAGCATCTATAGTAAGCTCCAGCAAACGGCGGCTGTAACTCTAACGGTCCAAAGGTAGCGAAATTCCTTGTCGGGTAAGTTCCGACCTGCATGAATGGTGTAACGACTTCTTTACTGTCTCTAACACAAGCTTGGTGAAATTAAAATATCCGTGAAGATGCGGATTATTTGCAGCTAGACGGAAAGACCCCGTGCACCTTTACTATCATTTTAAATTGGATTTTTATACTTTTTGTTTAGGATAGGTGGGAATATGAAAATATACAAATGAAATACCACTCTTAATTTATACAAATCCTAATTAATTTTTAAAATTAAAACAGTTTATGAAAGGTAGTTTGACTGGGGCGGTCACCTCCTAAAAAGTAACGGAGGTGTACAAAGAAAAGTTTAAATAATATATTATTTATAAGTGTAATGGCATATACTTTTTTAACTGTAAGATTGACAGATCGAGCAGAGATTCTTCTTTTTAAGAAGGGTCGGTCATAATGATCCGGTGGTTTTGAGTGGAAAAGCCATCGCTCAACGAATAAAAGGTACGCCGGGGATAACAGGCTGATGGTTTCTGAGAGTCCATATCGACGAAACAGTTTGGCACCTCGATGTCGGCTCATCACATCCTGGGGTTGAAGTAGTTCCCAAGGGTTCGGCTGTTCGCCGATTAAAGTGGTACGTGAGCTGGGTTTAGAACGTCGTGAGACAGTTCGGTCCCTATCTACTGCAAATATTGAAAACTTTAAAGACTAAACTTTAGTACGAGAGGACCAAGTTAAGTAAACCTCTGATGGATTGGTTGTTGTTAAAAGCAGTGCCAAGTAGTTAAGTTTATAAAAAATAATTACTGAAATCATTTTAAGTAAGAAATTTCCTTTTAATTAAAAAGTTTTCCAAAAACGTAATAGATTATTACATTGATAGGCTTAGAATGTAAGACTTGTAAGAGTTGTTAGTTTATAAGTACTAATCTTTTTATTTTTTAAAAGTTAATACAATTTATTTTGTATTGACTTTTATAAACTTTTATTTAGAATAAACCAAGAACACAACGTTAACGCGGTTTAATAGTGTTTTTATATGAAACAAGGCATCCCCCTTCATCTTCTTTTTTTAAAAAAAACCCTTATAATTTAAATCGGATTTTAATTTTACTTTTTCGGATTAATTTTAAATAAAATTTTAAATTAAAATTTACGAAAAATAAAACAGAAATAAAAATTATAATAAAGTTATAATGATCAAAGAGTCCTCCCTTGATTCGATTTTTAATACTTTTTTCAAGAGGTAAACAATCGGATTTTAGTTAATTATAGACGGATATAAATTAAAATAATTTGGTTTTGAAAAGTTTTAAAAAAGAATAAATAAATAAAAGTTTTATGGTAAAAATTTAGTTATTAACTAAAATTTTTATTAATTTTTTTTTTTAATACCAGATAATAATTGTATTAAATAAGGATACATTTTTAATTTTTCGATAGAATTATTTTTTTTTGGAAGTTGACAAATAATATTTACTCCTAATAAGTATGAACGAATATTATAAATTTTAAAGAAGCGAGTAAATAAAAAATGTAAATCATTTAAATAAGTTAATGAAAAAATTAAATTATAAGATACAATTTTTGAATTATAACTATAATCTTTTTTTAAACGTATTTTTTTTGGTTCAAAATTATATTTTGTTTTTTGAAAACGCTTTTTACCTAACATAAGATTTTGTAATAAGCTTAAAATAGCATTTTTTTTATTAATATAGATTGTCACAAAATAAATTTTATAAATATCTTTTTTTTTAGAGATATTACATTTAATTGAACCTTTATAAGAACTATAAATATATAAAATAAAAAAAATACGTAATAAAAAATTATAGGTTTGTTGTTTTTGTTTTTTTAATAAATTAGTTTTTGATAAAAAAATAATTTTATAATTAATTTTGTTTATTTTTAAAACATTATAAACACTTTTTAAATTGTATTTATAAATATAATCTAAGTTATAATAATAATGAGTTCTAGGACAAGAATAATTTTCTAGCATAATTTAAAATTTTTATAATATATAAATAAAATTACTAATTAGTGAAATATTAATAAATTTTAAAATGTTAGAAGGTATTATACCAAATAAGATAACTAAAATAAATAAAACACTTAAAATAAAAAATTCAACTTTATTTAAATCTAAGAAATTAATTAAATATTGAGATTTAATATTACCAAAAACTACTCTATTATATAACCATAAAGCATATATACTAGATAAAATACAACCTAAAGTACCAAAAAAAGCAGCGGTAATATTATTTTTAAAAATACCTAATAATAATAAAAACTCTCCAACGAAACTACTAGTACCTGGTAATGCAATATTAGCCATAGTAAATGCTAAAAAGAAGAATCCAAATAAAGGCATATAATGAATTAATCCACTATAATAATGTAAAATTCGTGAATGATATCTATCATATAAAATCCCAATACAGAAGAATAAAGCTCCTGATACAAACCCATGACTGATACTTTGTAATAAAGCTCCGTTTAATCCAATTAAATTAAAAGAAAAAATTCCAATTACTACTAAGTTCATATGAGCAATTGAAGAATAAGCAATAATACGTTTTAAATCAGTTTGACGAATAGCGTTACAAGATGCATAAATAATTCCTAAAATACAAATTAAAAATACAATTGGAGAATAGAATAAAGATGCATCAGGAAATAATGTTAAATTATATCTAATAAATCCATAAATACCTAATTTTAATAAAATACCTGCTAAAATTACTGATCCAATAGTAGGTGCTTCTACATGAGCTTCTGGTAACCAAATATGAAATGGAAAAATAGGAGCTTTTGCTGCAAATGATAAAAAGAATGCTACCCATAATAATAATTGATCATCGAAAGTAAAATTATAATTTAATAAATACTCAAAGTTAAAAGTTCCTACTAAATTATAAATATAGAATAAACTTACTAAGAATAAAATTGAACTTGCTACAGTATAATATAATAATAAATATCCAGCACGGATTTTTCTTTCTCGAGAACCCCAAAATCCTATAATAAAATACATAGGAATAACTAATGCTTCAAAAAATACATAAAACACAAAAATATCTAAACTAGAAAAAATAAAGAAAAGACATAATTGTAATAATAATAAATTAACTAATAAATTTTTTTTATTAACATTATATGAATATAAAAAAATAATACATAAAAAAACTAAAAAATTAGTTAAAAAAATAAATAATACTGCTAATGAATCTAACCCAAAAATTAATTTTATATTAAAAAATGAGTAGTTGTATAGATCAATATCAAAAAGATGTTGAAAATAACTATAATTAGAATCATAAGTTTTAATCATGTAAATTGATAAAATTAATAAAACAGATGAAACTAATAAAGCTAATTTGGTTAAATAATGATTTAAATTTTTTGGTAAAAATCTGATAATAACAATACCAAAAATTAAAATTAAAAAACTAAAATATAATAACATAAAGTTTTTATAAAAACATATATATATATTAATATATATGAAAACATTTAAAAAATTTAACTAAATATATTAAAAAAAAAGAATTAACGATCTACCTCTCCGAATACAATATCTAAAGTTCCAATAATAGTTACTACATCAGCAATTGAATTATTTTTTGCCATATAATCTAATGCTTGTAAGTGACCAAAACCTGGAGCTTTAATTTTACAACGATACGGTTTATCAGAATTATTAGAAATTAAATATACACCAAATTCTCCTTTTGGAGCTTCTGTTGCTGTATAAGTTTCCCCAATAGGTAATGAAATATTATTAGAATAGTATTTAAAATGATGAATAATAGATTCCATATAAGTTTTAAATTCATGCTTATAAGGAGAAGTAAATTTAATATCATCAGTTTTAATTGGCCCTTCTTCTAATTTATTTAAGCATTGATGAATAATATTTATAGATTGAATCATTTCTTCAACTCTAATTAAATATCGATCATAACAATCTCCATTATTTCCTACTGGAATTTCAAAGTCTAATTCAGAGTATAATTCGTAAGGTTGATTATAACGTAAATCCCAAACGATACCTGAACCTCTTAACATTACTCCACTAAATCCCCATTCGATAGCTTTTTTTGAAGTAATAATTCCAATATCAATTAATCTGTTTTTCCAAATTCTGTTATTACTTAAGATCTCAATTACTTCTAATAAACGAATTTTAAATTGTTTAATAAAAATATATAAATCATCTGAAAAACCTAAAGGTAAATCACTATGAACTCCGCCTGGTCTAATATATGCTGCATGCATTCTAGCTCCAGATACTCGTTCATAAAATTCCATTAATTTTTCTCTTTCTTCAAAACACCATAAGAAAGGTGTCATAGCTCCAACGTCTAATGCATGACAACCAACAGCTAATAAATGATTTAAAATACGAGTAATTTCTAAGAAAATAACTCTAATATATTGAGCTCTTCTTGGAACTTTAATTTTTCCTAATCTTTCTACAGCTAAAGAATAAGTATGTTCTTGTGCCATCATTGAAACATAATCTAAACGATCAAAATATGGTAATGCTTGTAAAAAATTTTTATACTCAATTAATTTTTCAGTTCCTCTATGTAATAAACCAATATGTGGATCTGCTTTACGAATAATTTCACCATTTAATTCTAAAATTAAACGTAATACTCCGTGTGCAGCTGGATGTTGAGGTCCAAAATTTACTGTAAAATTTTTAATTTTTGTTAATAATGTATTTCTAAGTATCATAATTTAACACCAAGGTGAGCTATACTCATAATTTCTATATTCTTGTGTAATTTCAAATAAAGAATATAATGTTTTTTTTTCAATAAAATTATATTTTAATTCCAAAAACCCTGTTAAAGGGAAATTTTTTTTTAAAGGTGAGCCTTGAAATCCATAATCAGTTAAAATTCTTCTTAAATCAGGATGATTTTCAAAAAAAATTCCGTATAAATCCCAAATTTCTCTTTCCCACCAGTTTGCATTTACATAAATTTTAGTAATAGATTCAATATTTGTTAAATCTTGAACTGGAACTTTAATACGAACTCTAGAATTATATCTTAAACTTAATAATTCATAAACAACTTGAAAACGATAATTATAATTTAAACAATCAACTCCTGAAATACAAGTTAATAATTTATATTGTAAATTAATATGTTTTTTAAAAATAGTTAAGAAATGAATTAAATTTTTTTTTCTAATAATATAAGTTAATTCTGAATTTGAATTTGTTTCAACTAAAATTGGTAAAAAATTATAATAATTTAAAACAGCTTTTACATTCATATAATATATCAAATTAATTAATTTTATTTTTTAAAAATAAAATAATTATTTAAATTTAAAGTTAAATACTAATAAAATTTTTACAAATTTGTAAAAAAATTAATTTAAATGAACAACATCAAAGATATTGATAATTGAAAAATGAAACCAAAAAAATACACTTACAATTGGTAAATAAACTTTCCAACCTAAATCCATTAATTGATCATATCGATATCTCGGTAAAGCTGCTCTAGCGTATATAAAAAATACTACAAAAAAAATAAATTTAATTAAAAACCAAAAAATATTTGGAATAAAAGATAAATTACTTAATAAAAAGAACCCATTCCAACCACCTAAAAATAAGATAGTAGTAATACAGCACATTAATAACATATGACCGTATTCACTTAATGAGAATAAAGCGAATTTCATACCAGAATACTCAGTATTATAACCTGATACTAATTCTGCTTCTGCTTCTGGTAAATCGTACGGATGACGATTTGTTTCTGCTAATCCGATACTACAAAAAATTAAAAATAACCAAGAAAATGGAACAATATTCCAAACTTCGGTTTGATTCATTACAATATCAATTAATTTAAAAGAATTACAATAAGAAATAGTAATTAAAATAATTAAGCTAACTGAAATTTCATAAGAAATCATTTGAGCAGTAGAACGTAATGCTCCTAAAAACGGATATTTAGAGTTACTTGACCAACCAGATAATAATACTCCATAAACGTTCATTGAAGAAACAGCTAAAATGTATAAAACTCCAATTTCAATTTCCGCTAAAAATGAATTATAATTAAATGGAACAATTACCCATACTAATAAACTTAAAATAAAGGTAATTAAAGGTGAAATTCTAAATAAAAAACGACTAGAAGATGAAGGAAAAATTAATTCCTTAACTAATAATTTTAAACCATCAGCTAATGGTTGAAGTAATCCAAAAAGTCCAACAACGTTTGGTCCTCTTCGTCTTTGAATAGCTGCTAAAATTTTTCTTTCTAATAAAGTAAAATAAGCAACACTAATTAAAACACAAACTACAATAATTAAAATTGAAATTAAACTATAAAAAAAATTGTACATAAATATTTTTAAATAGATATATTATGTTTAAATAATTAGGTATAGATAGATTTGAACCATCGACCTTACGCTTATCAGGCGTATGCTCTAACCAACTGAGCTATATACCTTTATAAAAATGAATTTGGTTTAAAACCAATAAAATCTTAGAAAAAAATTATTTAAATTAAAATTTATTAATGTTGCTTAACTTTAAAATAAAGCATATTTAAATTTTTTTGGAAACAAAAAAAAATTTAAATAATTGATTATTTAAAGCTTTAAATTTATATAAGAATGCAAAATAAGATGTGATTTTAAGAAAATGATTTAAATTATAATTATTTAAAAATAAATATTTATTATATTTTAAAATCACTAAAAAGTTATGTGGGTTTTTAATTAAATCACTAATAATATAAGAAATTAAATTACTGTCATTGTTATAATTTTTATAATTTAATGGATATTTTAAAAAAATTGAAGGAAATTTTAAATCAAATTTTTTTAAAAAAAAATTAAATATTATTTTTTCAATTAAAATACTATTAGTTAAAGTTTGTTTCAAACAATTAGTATTTGAAATAACAACATAATATGAAGAATTGATCAAAAGACTTTGTAATTTAATTATTTTTAAATGTTTATATATATTTAATTGATTCATAATAAATAGTTTAATTTTTTTTTT
>JACCDL011213780.1_pt1 | contig 19800 bp, 15 predicted proteins | sample 7441931 | NCBI WGS metagenome assembly JACCDL01 (sample SAMN15323437, study PRJNA562643) | freshwater metagenome | isolation source: river surface water | place: USA:Blue River Watershed | collected 2017-08-16 | reverse complement strand
TTCAATTTCAACAATACGGCCAGAGAAAATGTTTTTCTTACCCTTTTTCTCAACAGTCAATAAACCTTGCTTGATCGCGTACAAAGGAATTGCACTCACCAAATCACGCAATGTCACGCCTGGCTGCATCTTGCCTTTGAAGCGTACCAATACAGACTCAGGCATGTCCAAAGGCATCACGCCTGTTGCAGCAGCAAACGCTACAAGACCTGAACCCGCTGGGAAAGAAATACCAATTGGGAAACGTGTATGAGAGTCACCACCTGTACCAACTGTGTCTGGCAACAATAAACGGTTTAACCATGAGTGGATCACACCGTCACCTGGACGCAATGAAACACCACCACGTGTGCTGATGAAATCAGGCAATTCATGGTGAGTTTTTACGTCAACTGGTTTTGGATAAGCAGCTGTGTGACAGAAAGACTGCATCACCATATCTGATGAGAAACCTAAACATGCCAAATCTTTCAATTCGTCACGAGTCATTGGGCCTGTTGTATCTTGTGAACCAACAGTTGTCATCTTAGGCTCACAGTATGTGCCTGGACGAACGCCTTGACCTTCAGGCAAGCCACATGCGCGACCAACCATTTTCTGTGCCAATGAGAAACCTTTACCAGAGTTGGCTGGGTTAACTGGCAAGCGGAACAATGTTGAAACTGGTAAGCCCAAAGCTTCGCGAGCTTTAGCTGTCAAACCACGACCAATGATCAATGGAATACGGCCACCAGCACGAACTTCGTCAAACAACACTTCAGAACGTACTTTGAATTCAGCAATCACTTTGCCATCTTTCAATGCTTTACCTTCGTATGGACGCAACTCAACAACGTCACCCATACCCATAGCAGAAACATCTAGCTCGATTGGCAATGCACCAGCATCTTCCATTGTGTTGTAGAAAATCGGAGCAATCTTGTTACCGATACAAACACCACCAAAACGCTTGTTTGGTACGTATGGAATGTCTTTACCTGTGAACCACAATACTGAGTTAGTCGCAGATTTACGTGATGAGCCTGTACCTACTACGTCACCAACATAAGCTACTAAGTTACCTTTAGCTTGCAATGCTGCTAATTGTTTGACCGGGCCAATCTTGCCTGGCTCTTGTGGCTCGATGCCTTCACGAGGATTTTTGTGCATCGCTAATGCGTGCAATGGAATGTCAGGACGGCTCCAAGCATCAGGTGCAGGTGACAAATCATCTGTATTTGTCTCACCAGTCACTTTGAAAACTGTGATTGTTAAGCTCTCTGGAACTTCAGGACGACTTGTGAACCACTCACCATCAGCCCAGCTCTGCATAACAGCTTTAGCGTTTGCATTACCTTTTTCAGCCTTTTCCTTAACGTCATGGAATTGGTCAAACATCAATAATGTTTTCTTCAAACCTTCAGCAGCGATACCACCTACTGCAGCGTCATCTAATAGATCAATAAGAGGAGAAATGTTGTACCCGCCCAACATCGTACCCAACAACTCAGTTGCTGATTCACGAGTGATCAAAGGAGTTTTTTCTTTACCAAAAGCTACAGCTGCCAAATAAGAGGCTTTTACTTTTGCTGCATCGTCAACACCAGCTGGCACACGGTGAGTGATTAACTCAACCAAAGTTGCTTCCTCACCTTTTGGTGGGTTTTTCAACAACTCGATCACTTCAGCAGTTTGCTGAGCAGATAGTGGTAGCGGTGGAATACCTAGTGCCGCGCGTTCTGCGACATGGTCACGATAGGCCTTTAACATAGTCTTTTCCTCTCTATAGGCAATTAAATAAAGCAAAACTCTAAGACTTATATCTTATATAAGACTTAAGTAACTGGCAAGTTTTGAAGCTTACTTACAGTGAGAAATTAACTGAAATCTATTGCACTTGCCTGACGATTTCATAAAAAATAAAATAATCTTTTAAATCAATGCTGTAAAGTAATGCCTTATGAAGAAAACAGACCTTTACAAGAACGCAGGATTGGCTGTGGCCAACCAAATGAAGAATTCAGCCCCAAAACCGAAGGGAAACGCTAAAAATAGCCCTGGAAATGGCAAAAAACTGAATCCTTTGCTCGCTTCCCTACTCAAAAAACCTGAATAAAAGCCTTTTTTACGGCTTTTTAGACGCTTAAGGCTGGCTTAAATATGAAGCTTAGCTTTGAGATCGGCAGGCCAAGAAGCTGCTTTTTGAGCCTTAAAGTCGACCCAAACAATCGTAGCGCCAGAAGTAGCGTAAATCGTATCGGGATCTTTTGTTAAAGACATCACATTGAAAGTGTCTAAACCTACCCTTGTAGGATTAGCGATATAGGTCTTCACCAGCAAATCTGCTGGATATTCAATTTGCTTCACAAAATTACAAAAAGCATTAACAACCACTACGCCCTGATCTTGCTGAGCAAACGATAAGCCTAGACTATCTAACCAGTTGATGCGCGCTTGTTCGATATATCTGAAGTAAACAGCATTGTTAACATGACCAAAGGCGTCCATATCACCCCATCGAATCGGAATGATGGATTCATGAACAAATGTTTTCTCTTCAGGAATAGGAATACGCATGGCTCAAAATCTTAACAGGGATGGTTATGGGGTATCGCGATCAATCTTGAACCAGGCAGCATACATGGCTGGCAATGACAATAATGTCAGCGCTGTTGCCACAATCAAGCCACCCATAATGGCAATGGCCATCGGGCCCCAAAAGACACTTCGAGACAATGGGATCATAGCTAACACCGCTGCAGCCGCAGTCAAAATAATCGGGCGATAACGTGTGACACAAGCATTGATGATGGCATCTCTGGCAGCGAGACCTGCAGCACGCCCCTGCTCAATCTGATCAATCAAAATAACCGAGTTGCGCATGATCATGCCTAACAAAGCAATGAATCCCAAAAGCGCCACAAAGCCAAATGGTTTATTGAATAGCAATAAAGTTAAAGCGACACCCGAAATACCCAAAGGCGCTGTAAGAACAACCAAGAATGCGCGAGAGCTACTCTTTAACTGAATCACTAATAATGTGAAAGTAATGAAGAGCATGATCGGCATGCCTGCATTAATTGAATCTTGGCCGCGAGAGCTTTCTTCGACAGAACCACCAATATTGACCTTATAACCTGGCGGCAACTGGCTAATGAGTGGTGCGAACTCTTTGAGCAATACATCAGTTGCTGTTGGTCCCTGAATGCCTGGTTTCACATCTGCTTGAACAGTAATGGCATATTCGCGATTTTCGCGCCACAAAGTTGCAGGCTCCCAAACCACTCTCACTTTTGCAATACGTGCCAAAGGAATGGCTTGACCATTAACGGTTGCCAACATGGTTTCATTTAAATCACTCACCTGATCGCGCTCTGATCTTGGTAAACGAAGAACAATCGGTGCCAGTAAATCACCCTCACGATATTGACCCACCGTAACACCACCAAAATGGCTCGATAGAGTTTGTGCAATCACTTGTGGTGGCACACCTAGCTCACGAGCTTTGGCTGCATCAACTTCAATCTTGGCAACGGGTTGATTTTGATTCCAGTTGTCAGTTACGCCATAGACCAAGTCAGAGGCACGCATCACACTTAGGAAACGGTCTGCTTCTTGTCGCAACTTAATAGGATCATCTCCAGTGACGCGGAACTCAACAGGGTATGTCACAGGGGGACCATTCGGCAATAACTTCACTCGCAATCTTGCTTCAGGGGCAACGTCTTCTAGCAGCCTTGGCAATTCGCGATTGAGCCTGTCACGTTCTTTTAGATCAGCAATGATGACAGCTTGAGCAGCATTAGATCTTGGAAAAATAATGTCCAGCGGCAAGAAGAAGCGAGGTGCGCCATTACCAATCCAAACCGTTACCGATTGAACGCCTTTTTGCTCGAGGATTTTTGCTTCAATCTTTTTCGCTGCTTGTTCAGTGGCTTCAAAACTAGCCCCCTCAGTTAAAAAGATATCGACCAAAATTTCAGGGCGAGATGAATCGGGGAAGAATTGTTGTTGCACTTGGCTCATGCCAATGACACCAATCACGAAGCTCGCCACAGTTGCCAAAATAGCTTTGCGATGATGGTCAATACACCAAGCAACTATTGTTTTAAATTTTTGATAAAAAGGTGTGTCAAAATGCTCGTGCTCAGCCCCCTCAGGAGTTGCATGCTGTGGCTTCTTAAGCAATAAGAAACCAAGGTAAGGCACGAACAATACTGAAACAAACCACGAAATGATTAAGGCTGCTGCAGTGACCGCAAAGATAGCAAAGGTATATTCACCAACAGCTGACTCGGCAATACCAATGGGTAAAAATCCAACCGCTGTAATCAAGGTGCCCGTCAACATCGGCATGGCAGTTAATTGGTAAGCAGCTGTTACCGCTTTAACACGGTCATAGCCCTCTTCTAATTTGCGCACCATCATTTCAACCACAATAATGGCGTCATCGACCAATAAACCTAAGGCAATAATCAAAGATCCTAAGGAGATCTTGTGTAAACCCACGCCTGAGAGATGCATCACTAAAAAAGTAACTGACATGACCAAAGGAATGCTAATCGCCACTACCAAACCAGGCCTTGGATCAATGCGCCAAGGATCACGATGTAAACCCAAAGCTAATAGACTAACAATCAAAACAATAATCAAGGCTTCAAACAAGGTCATTAAAAATTCTCGAACCGAGCTTGCAACAACCTTTGGCTGATCCTGAATCAATGACAAGGTCACTCCAGCAGGCAAATCCTTTTCAACCAACTTGCTAGCTTTATCTAACTCTTTTCCTAATTGAACAATGTCGCCACCTCGTGCCATCGAAATACCCAAGGCAACTAATTCTTCCCCCTGGAATCTCACCTTACTTTGAGCGGGATCAATCACCGCTCTGCGCACTTCTGCAATGTCTCCTAAACGTATAGATGCCCCAGATGGAGATCTCAATGGCATGGCCTTAATGTCAGCCACATTCTCAAAAGGGCCACCTACACGAATCGGCATTGAGAAAGATTTTGTTTCTACGTTACCGCCATTTTCAATCGCATTTTGTTGGTTGAGCTGTTGCGCAACCGTCGCTGGCGTTAGTGAATATTGCGCCATCTTTTTTCTAGATAGCTCAACATATACCTGCTCTTCTTGTAGACCATAGATGTTGACCTTACCAACATCTTTAACTTGCAATAGTTTCTGTCTGACGTAGGTGGTGAAATCTCTCACCTCAGCTGCGGTATAGCCTTTAGCCGACATGGCATAGATAACACCATAAGTGTCACCAAAGTCATCATCAAAATATGGGCCATTAATGCCAATTGGTAAGTAGGATTTTGAATCGGCTACTTTTTTACGAACAGTGTAAAAAAGATTAGGGATATCTTTTGACGGCGTACTATCTTTAACAAAAAAGATAATCATGGATTCGCCTGGATGCGAGAAGCTACGAATCTTATCGATGTTAGGAACTTCTTGGAGAGTTCTCTCAATCTTATTCGTTACTTGATCAGCCACCTGAACAGCTGTTGCCCCCGGCCAGAAAGTTCGCACCACCATCGCTCTAAAAGTGAATGGCGGATCCTCATCTTGACCTAACTGGAAATAGGCACCAATACCTAGCACCATCAATGCAATCATCAAATAACGCGTGATCGCTGCGTTATCAATAGCCCAACGAGATAAATTAAAACGACCTGGGTCTTGAGAACTCATTATTGAGCCTTTGCAACCAAGGCCACTCTTACCTTTTGACCAGCGTTAAGGGCATGCCAACCAGCAGCCACCACAAGATCGCCTTTAGAAAGACCTTCACTAACAAGCGCATACGATTCATCGACAGAAGCAATCGTGACCTTGACTAATTCCAAGCTACCGATCTCTTGAGAACCTGGATCTAATTTCACACGATAAACAGAAGTACCATCCCCATGAATAGCTTCACTTGGAATAGAAAATTTATTTTTATGATTGGCATCTTGAGTTGCCGGTTTGACTGTTGGGTTAGCTTTGGCAGAGACCTTCATACCAGCAACAACTTCTTGAGCATTCACTTGCTGCCCTGCCTGAAAGTTCACGCGAGTCATCACACCTGACTCAAGTGCTCTTAGAGTTACAAAACCTAACTGCTCCATCGATTGCTCAAACTTAGCTCTTGCACCTTCTACAGCAGCGATGCGTTTTTCAAATTCAGATGCTGAGATGAAGTTTTTATTTCTTAAATCGGCATAGCGCTTAAAGTCTGCTTCTGCCGATTGAATCTCAGCACGAGCTGCACGGTAACTGGTTAAAGCGGAGGATTCAGACATAGACATACTGCCTGGCATCAAACGACCCAAGGCTTGGCCAGCAGTGACAGGTGTGCCAGCCTTCACCAAGACTTCAATGACCTTACCGCTCGCATCAAAACTCAATGCCTCTGGATTTTTTAAGGCTTCTTTTGAAGCACTAGGATTGATGAAATCTTGGCCAACAATCGCTACTTTGACTTGACGAGGCAATACTTGCTTCTCGCCATCATTACCGCAGGCAGTCAGTATGCTGAGCGTTAACAAAAAGGAGGTGGCTAATAAAAATGGGGTTTTGCGCATTTAGAAATTTTAGTTCAATGCCAAATCCCTTGCACGCCTTATTTTATCGGCCAATTCTTGTCTTTTCTCAGGAAATGTGTACAAACCAAGATAGATAAAATCACTGCCGTACTCAATTTTGACGAGGTTATTTTGAGGGTCCTTGGTGGGGCCTTTTAATAACTCAGGATTTTTAATGCGCACCCAGAGCAGAGGCCACTGTTTCTGAATCAAACGCCGACCATCCAACACTTCAATATCCATCACGCCATCATGAATACTGATCTTTTCATAATCAGTGGCATGGCGAGCATAAATAAGTAAAGCAATCCCAAGAACTGTTAATTCAACCCCTGCAAATGGAACAACCATCCACGCGCCAATGGAATAGAAGTAGCCGGCAATCAGGCTTGAAAAAATACACATGGATAAATAAAACAAGCCGACTTGCTTAGGCGTAAATGAACAATTACGCTTCATCAACCACAGAGAAGATGAATCTTGTCCCTGAGGCATGCTAAGACAATAGGAAAGAGTTGATTAACTTGATCAGCATCGCGATTGAAATCAATAAAGCGAGCACCGCGAATGCTTGCTGAACGCGTGGTCCAGAAAGTCTTTTTACTAACTGACGACCTACTAAAAGCCCTGTGATTGACCCCAGCGCAAATGGAATGGCAATCAGCCAATTCATCGACCCATAAAGATTAGAAAAGATCACGCCACTCAAAGACACAATCGTCAGAACACCCAAGGAGGTGGCCACAATTGATTTCATTGGTAAATCTGTAAACTTCTTTAAAGCAGGCACAACAATAAAGCCTCCACCCACCCCCAACAGGCCAGAAAAGAAACCTGCTAATGCCCCTGATGCTGCTAAGGCTCTTGCGCATGGCAAAGTCCAAGTGAGCTTACCTACTGTTTCATCAAGCAAACATGGTGGGCCTAATTCATCAGGCGTACCACTGAGATCCTTATTGGCTTGCACCCACATATTCCTTGAAACCAATAAAAGCACCAAACAAAAAATAAGAACCAAAGGCCAGTTAGGTAATTGGTGCGCCAAGAAAATACCGAGAGGTGAAAGCAATACGCCTAGAGTTGCCATCAATGCAGCAGCTTTGTAGCGCAAGATGCGAGCTCTGAATGCCAGATAAGCACCCAAACCTGCGGATAAAGAGACAGCCAATAAACCAATCGGGGCTGCCTCTATGACGGTGAGATGTAAAAAAAATCCCAGCAAGGGTACTGACAGAATAGCGCCACCAGCACCCGTTAAGCCTAAAACTATTCCAACAAATACTCCAAGCAATAGGCTTATGAATGAAACTTCCAAGGTAACTTAAACCTGCTGAGCTAGCATGTACAAGTTAGTTGATCGCGCACCAGATCGACAGAATGCTAAAACAGGACCAGGCATCTCTTCTAAAAGACGAGCCATCTCTTGAGCTTGCTCTAAAGTGATCTGACCACTCACAACAGGCAAGTAAGCATAGTGAAGACCCAAAGCCTTAGCAGCCAACTCGATCTCAGCATTCAAGGCTTGTTCAGGACCACCCTCACCATCTGGACGATTATTGATAATTGATTTGTATCCTTGATGTGCAATTTGTGCAACATCGTCAGGTGTAATTTGACCCAATGTGCCAAATTGATCTGTATGACAAGCGATTTGTAGTGGCATGCCACATCCTCCAGTGTTTGAGTGATAGTTTGAATTTCCATTAGCAACAACAGGTTCGCATGGTGGCGGCAACATTCTCCAAGTGAGATATTTCATGGCCAACATAGCGCCAACAACATAACCAGCAAAAGCAATGAATGAATTAATCGCTAAGGTCGACATACCAGTCAAACCTTGACCGATCGTGCAACCAAAAGCAGTGACGCCACCAATACCCATCAAGATAGCGCCAATGATGTGATTACCAGTATCTTCAGCATCTCTGAAACTTTCCCAATAGAAAGTTTTTGTAACTAAGGCATAAGCGGTTGAGCCAAGCACCAAACCACCCACTGAAGCGATACCTAAAGTAATTTTTTTGCTCGCATCACTATAGAAAGTTAACCATTCAATCACGTAGGCATAAGGAGCTACGTAGGTCAGACTCTCCATGCGGCCGCTGTTAGTCGCCACAAAGACTTCTTCTAAGGTATTTGGATCCTCAGCAACGTAACCCAAGACACCCGAGATCCACCAGATAGCCAAGATCGCTGAACCAACACCAAAGCCTGCCAATAAATTATTGAATGTCCAAAAATTCTTTTTAGATAGTGCAAATGCAATCAAAGCAACACCCATCACTAAACCAAGAATCAATTGCAAATTAGCTTTACCCATCCCGAATGAAGCTGCTGCAATACTAGGCAAATCTTGATTAGTGCTTAGGGTTACAAAAACTGTATCAGTTGTGTTGACTCTTAATACGCCAAAGATACCTTTGAGCGTCATGTAAGAAGATAAGCCTAAAACCATAAAAACAACTAATGCTTTTAAGCTACCGGAACCCATTCTGACCAAGGTCTTGCTGCCGCAACCAGAGGCCAAGACCATGCCAAAGCCAAACATCACACTGCCCACAATAGTTGATAACCATGTCAAGCGACTGCTTGTATAGATGGATTTGGCTGGATCGATGATGCCATTTGAACTCATGATGCCAACGCCGATGAGCGCCACACCAATTGCCATCAACCATTGACGCATGCGGGTCCACTCACCCATGATCATGATGTCCGTAATAGCCCCCATGGTGCAAAAACGTGTTTTTTGCAAAACAACACCCAGCAGGATGGTGACTAAAAATGTGCCCCAAAGCACACTGTTAGCAATAGAAGTTAGGTTAATTTCAGGCATATCTGGCATAAAAGGCTAAAACCGTTGAGATCCGCCATTTTATGGCATTTTTGTAGATTTGCCTGTTTACCCTTTGAGCCAAGCTGCATCTCTGGAGCCAGGTGGGATTCTGCTGAAAGTGAGCACAGGAGCTTCAATAGCATCGCTCCAGTACCCCCTAAAAACCCAACAATACTTATTTAAGCGCCAAAACCTGGGTTACCTTGAATGCCCTCAATCTTAGGCATATTGAGAGTTTTAGCTTTAACTGTTTTGATGTCTTTGAGATACTTTGCAACAACATCCCAAATTGGCTCGCCACCAGCAGCTTTTGCTTCCTCAGTCACTGGAGCCCAACCGGCCACTTTATAAGTCTTATTAGGATCTAATAACTTGCCGTTGAGAGTCATATTGCTAATGCGTTTACCAGCACCAGCCGTTGGATTAATAGCGTACTGCAAACCACCCACACGAACCATATCACCGCCCTGCTGGTAATAAGGATCAGGGTTAAACAAGTTATCTGCCACGTCTTCCAAAATAGTTTTAATCAAATCACCCTTCATCATGGTCACTGTGGTCCATGGATAGGTAATCGCTGTTTGATCTAGAACGTGCTCCATCGTGATCGCTTGACCAGGAAGCAATGATGTTCCCCAGCGGAATCCTGGTGAGAATGCAATTTCAGCATTCTTAACTGCCATCAAGCCATCCAAAATCAATTGGTCAAAACTACCGTTAAAGTTACCGCGACGATAGAGCAAGCCCTCAGTCACAGCCAACTTTTCACCCAACTTAGTTTCATAAGGGGCTCGAATCTTATCAATCAATTTGTTCATCGCTGCATCAGCAGGAATCATGTCTGAGAAAACAGGCAATAGCTTGTAGCGGAAATCGCTAATCTTGCTACCGTCAACCTTGAAATCTAAAACACCCAAATATTTACCGTTCGATCCAGCGTTGGTGACCAGTGTTACACCACTAGCATTTTTAACTTTCACCGGTGTAGGTACGCCATCATGAGTATGACCACCCAAAATAGCATCAATGCCTGTTACACGGCTAGCCATCTTTAAGTCGACGTCCATACCGTTATGAGAAATCACAACGACTACTTTCGCACCCTTTGCGCGAACTTCGTTGACCATCTTTTGCATGTTTTCATCCTGGATACCAAAGGTCCAGTTATTCACCATGTAACGTGGGTTGGCAATTGGTGTGTACGGGAAGGCTTGGCCGATAATGCCCACCTTAACGCCATTCATTTCACGCATGACGTATGGATCAAATACTTGATCACCAAAATCATTTGTTTTGATATTTTGCGCAAGGAACGAAACCTTACCTTTGAAATCTTTTTCAACGATTTCTTTAACGCGCTCTTCACCCAATGTCATTTCAAAGTGGGCTGTCATGACATCAACACCCAGAGCCAAACAAGAATCCACCATGTCTTGACCATTGGTCCACAAAGCAGTACCCGAACCCTGCCATGTATCACCACCGTCTAATAGCAAGGCGCCTGGGCGACTACCCTTCATTTTCTTTACTAAAGTCGCCAAATGTGCAAAGCCACCCACCTTGCCATACATGGCAGCGGCTTTTTCAAAATCTAATGATGTGAATGCGTGAGCCTCAATGGAGCCTGGCTTAATGTTGTGCGCCTTTAAAAGATGCTCGCCCACTAAATGAGGTGTCTTACCTAATTGAGCGCCGAAACCCAAGTTCACATCCGGCTCACGGAAATAAATAGGTTTTAACTGCGCGTGACAGTCAGTGAAATGTAGAAAGTGAACGTTACCAAATCGTGGCAAATCATAAAATTTATTAGCTGACGATTGTGCGCTGGCGTAATCTGTATTCAGTGCCATACCGCCTGCTGAGGCAACAGCCAAAACTTGCAAAAACTCTCTACGATTCATTGACATAAAAAACCTTATTTAAAAATAAAAAGACCGCAATACCTTGTCGATATAGCGGCCTCTTCTGTACAGTAATTACTGATTAACTGGAGATTCTGGATCCAACAAAAGTGCCATTACATCGCGCATTTGTTGCTCAGTTAACAACTTGTAGTGACCCATACGCGGCATGTTGCTGCATGCGTTGTAAGCCTTAGAGTTGTAGATTTTTCCCCAAGTGTATTGAACAACCGCATCAGTATTACCACGAACTTTGCCGTAATTCCAAAGAGATGGTCCGATGTTGCCGTGAGAAATTTCTTTCTTGTTGATTTGGTGGCAGTTATAGCAACCGCCGCCATTAGGTGTACCTGCTTTATCTGTCCAAGTAGCGCCACGGCCACTTTGAGCAATTTTCTCGCCCTCTTTCCAGTCGCCTAGGTATTTGCCATCAGAAGGTTGTTTGATTGTTGCCATATTGGCTTTTTCAATCGCTTCACGCTTCTTAGGATCACCTTTACCAGCTAGAGCTGCTGGTTCAGAACAAAACTTTTGTGTGTCATCGCGCTCAAGACGATCCATCTTAGCAATGCCATTTTCTTTAAAGCTGGCGTTGTGCGCTTTTTCAAATGCACTTTGAGCCATCAATGAAGTTGATGCAATCATTGCTACAGTTGCTGATGTTAATAAATGTATTTTTTTCATGTCTTATCTCCAGGGACTTAGCGCTTCAATCCAGGTGTATTCATCACACCGCCATTTGCTTTAACGCCCATGTATACAGACAAAGCAATCGTGACGTCAGATGTATAAATCGGCTCTGGGAAGCGCTGTTGACGGTAGCAGTCATTCAAACGACGTTGCATCGTCCAGAAGTTACCGCTTGATACGCGATAAGCAGGCCAGTAGCCAAAACCTAAAGCCGCACCCTTTTGCTCAGTGATGTTCGGTAAATCTTGTAAACGAATACGCTTACCTTCTTCACCGTGACATGATGCGCATGAGAAATCCATTGGACCACCTTGGAAGAAGAAAGCCTTTTCACCCATGGCATACATTTCTTTTTCTTTTGGATGCTTATTAGGCACTTTAATTTTCATACCCTTAGAGTGTGTCACCACATAGGCCACTACAGCCTCTACATCTTTGCGCTTACCTTTTTCAAAGCCTGCGTTGATGATTTCTTTTGGGTCATAGCCTTGTAACTTTTCCATACAAGTAATGATGCGAGACTCTAAATCTTGCACTTTATTAGTGTCTTTAAAATAACGAGGTAACTCCGCTGAAGCGCCTTTTACAACGCCAGGGCCTTTACCTAGATCACACTTTTGCAATGAGACATTTTTAGGGCCCATTGGCTTGGCCCAAATATCTTCACCGGCCGCCTCATACAATTCTGATGGATTGCCATCAGCAATCATTTCACGGTACTTAGCAATATCATCAGTTGCGCTTTGAGCGAAGGCAAAACCTGCCGCCACACTCAAAGAGACTAATAAAGTACTTTTAATTAATTTCTTCATTACTTGCTCCTCTTAAGAAAAAACCCCGCTAACTAACTATAGATCAGCGGGGCTTTCAATCACATACAAATTAGCTAATTTTCGCTTCGTCTGTACGTTTGTCGTTTTTATTATCTACCCAAGTAATGCTCACAGTGTCACCCTTAGCACCACCCTTGAACTTGAAGTTAAGGAATGGGTCTTTAGATACAGCTGGGCCAAATTGAGCTTCAAATACTTGCTTACCTTTGCAAGTTGCAGTGATTGTTGTAATGTGATGTGCAGGAATTGTTTTACCTGACGCATCTTTACGCTGACCTGTTTCCATGTCATGTTTCATCAAAACTTTAACGTCTACTACGCCGCCATTTTCTTGGGCGCGTACGCGCATTGGATCTGCCATGTTATTTCCTTTCAGTACAAATAGATTAAGTTAAATACTCGCGTGTGCAGCGCTAATTAGCCGCCGCAACCACCCAAAGTCACCTTAACTTCTTTAGTTGTTACATACCATTTACCGTCCGCTTTAACTAAAGCGTGAACGTTAGATGTTTGACCCATTTTTACGCGTGATGCTACGAATGGCTCTGAATCAGCAGTCAACAAGAACTGAGCAGCTAATGCGCTTGGGTTCTTCTCAACCAAAATAGCGATTTGCTGAGTTTTTGGCAAAGTTGTTGTTACGCCAACAGGCACAACAGCACCGTTTTCAGCGATGTCTGGAGCATTGATTGTTACAGCTGTAGATTTGCTAGCTGATGAACCACCCAATGATTTCAATACATCATCCAAAGACTTACCGTCAAATGCTGCCTTATTCCACTCAGCAGCTTCTGCTTGAGAGATAAGACCCGTTGCTGCCATCAAACCGATAACAGCTGTTAATCGCAATGCTTCACGACGCTTTAGGTTCATACGAACTCCTTCTAAAAAAACTAAATATCAAAAAATCAATATAAATTGTCAACTTCACCATCTTAATACTTTATTGACCGGTGAGCATCCATTTAACGAGTACATCAATATCACCCTCAGGTACATGGGCATGTGGCGGCATTGGGATAGAACCCCAAACACCAGCACCACCCACCTTCACTTTTTGGTGTAATTTCTTCATTGCATCAGCTTGGCCTTTGTACTTAGCTGCCACTTCTGAAATGGCTGGACCAATGGCTCTACTAGCTGGGGCATGACAAGTTGAGCAATTATGCTTTTTAAATAAGCCAGCTGGCGTTATTGAGTCAGCACCCATGGCTACAGTTGTGATTTTTCCTGGCAATCTTGTCAATGGCGGCTTGGTGGTATCAACACCACGGTAAGGGCCATAAGGTCTGTTTTGCAGCGCCAAATTGTCATGAGCATTACGCGCATAGTCTGGCAAGAATGAACCAATCGTGACGTGCTTAGAGCAATCAGTCATACAAGCAGAAGCTTTAACGTCAGGCTTACCACCCTCATTCCACAAACCATGAGACTGAGTCATACCATTGCGGTTAGGCATCAACTTTTGTACATCAGCGATATTTTTGTCACTTAGTGTAAATTCGTCAGGAACAATTTCGGCCATGCTGAGGATATAGCCCAACACGGCATAAGTGTCGTCAACACTCAATGTTCTTGGCGCATTCCATGGCATTGCACGATAGATGTAATCCCACAAAGTAGACACCGTAGCAACCTTCATCAAGGTAGTTCTTTGCGGTTGTTTCTCACTTGTCAACGAGGCTACACGGCCAGTTTTAATGTCTTCCTTAGTAGTGCCACCAACAATCGGTGTAAATACTTCGTTAGATTCGCCAAATGTGCCATGACATGATGCACAACGACTTTCCCAAACTTCTTGACCACGCAATGTGTTGCCAGATCCTTTTGGCAAACCTTTGAAGTCTGGACGCACATCAATATCCCATGCTGCTACTTCAGCTTTTGTCGCTTCACGACCAATGCCAGAATATTTTGATTGTGCAAAAGCTGTTGTCACGAATGTTGCAGAAAGCCCAGCAACAACGAGTGCTTTTGTTAATTGATTAGCCAACTTGAACATTACTCAACTCCCCGTTCGCATCAAGCTTCCATGCTTGGATTGAATTATTGTGATAGATCGAACGTGTGCCACGCACCTCTCTTAACTGCTTGACCATGGGCTGAACGTAGCCTGTCTCATCCGTTGCACGTGACATCAAAATAGCTGGCGAGCCATCCCAAGTCCAGTCCATATTGAAACGCGTGATCGCCTTTGATAACACTGGTGTCTCTAGACGAGCGCGACGCCAGTTATTACCACCGTCAACAGAAACATCCACATGCTTGATCTTGCCGCGGCCAGACCATGCCATACCACTGATGTTGTAGAAACCTTTGTCTAATAACTGTTGGCCACCAGATGGTGTTGTGATCACAGATTTACATTCTTGAATCGTGGTGTATTGACGATGTAAACCACTTGGCAATAAGTCAATATAGTGGACTGCTTCGTCTTTTGTGGCATACGGCATATCACCTACTTCAATACGACGTAACCACTTCACCCAACTCACCCCCTGAACGCCAGGAACAACTAAACGCAATGGGTAGCCATTCTCTGGGCGTAACATTTCACCGTTCATCGCCCAGCAAACCAAAGTATCTTTAAGAGCAGCATCTAGAGGGATAGTTCTTGTCATGCCTGAACCATCGCCACCTTCAGCCAAAATGTACTTACCCTTCTTCAGATCGGCACCACACATATCTAACAATGTAGAAAGAGGCACGCCTGTGAATTCACAGCAAGACAACATACCGTGCGTGTATTGAACGCTAGGAACAGCAACGTTACCCCACTCTAAGCCGGTATTAGCACCGCACTCAATAAAATGGATACGTGAAACAGATGGCAAACGCATTAGATCGTCCATCGTGAATACTTTTTCTTGCTTGACTAAACCGTTCACCATCAAGCGGTGCTGTGCAGGATCGATGTCATACCAACCTTGATGGTGACGCTCAAAGTGCAAACCATTAGGTGTGATGATGCCAAAGAAGCCTTGCAAAGGAGCGAACGCCACAGAGGCAGCTGAAACGCGTGTCAAGCCTGGTGACTCACGACGTTGGAGGGCCGCTTCCCACTGAGAAGGTGCACCGTAGGGTCTAGCTGCAACTGGCTGACCCAAAGTGGTTTGCCATGGCTGCTTTTCCAAAATTACTTTTTCACCATCAGCAGCAAGAGCAGAGCTAACTGCTCCACCAGCTGTTGCTGCGCCTAGCGCAGTTACAAAACTTTTACGTAAGAAACCGCGACGAGTTTCGTCCATGCCATGCTCGTAAACATCCGATGCAAATTGCTCAGAAACAAAGTTTTCTGGCGCACGACGTAATCGTCCGAATACTCTAGATTTTTTCTCTACTGTCACAAGGACTCCCAATATGGCTCTAAATGTATTTTTTTAAGGTGCTAATATATTTTTAGCTAAGGTGACATTATTCATCTTTATAGATTGTTTTGAAATAAGCAAATAGCAAAAAAATTGAATTAATTTTAAATTTTAGGGAAAGTACTTATGAAAAGTGAAACTCACTTAGAAGCTTTATCTAACTGAGTTGTAGGCGATTGAGAACGCTTATCAATTATTACTAATTGATTGTTCGTGTTGTCACAGACACAATGTGATTGATAGCTGTTATTGATATGTATTTTCTTCAAAGCATATGATGCAAATACAGCTCTAAAAATACATAAGGTTTATTTATGAATCAACGTCGACATCTTTTGAAAATTTCACTGGGAGCGATTGGCTTACTAACGCTTCCACAAATGATGGAATTTGCAAAAGCGGCAGAAGATTTTATTAAAGGGCCAAAAGTCAAAGATCACCCTGCCAAACAACTCAGCAAACATGTGTGGATGATCTACTCCCCTGATGGTTTTCCGACAGCAGAAAATCAAGGCATGATGGCCAACATTACTTTTGTCATCACACAAAAAGGTATTGTTGTTTTAGATACAGGTGCATCACTGCAAATTGGCGAGATGGCGATTCGCATGATTAAGACAGTCAGCTCACTTCCAGTGATCGCTGTCTTCAACTCTCATTACCATGGCGATCATTTTTTAGGTAATCAAGCTTTCGTGGAAGCGTATGGCCCACAAATCCCTATCTATGCTCACCCTTATAGCGCTGAACAAATTAAAGGGATTGAAGGCAACTCCTGGCGCAACCTGATGGAGCGCTGGACCAATCAAGCTACCGCTGGAACCAAAGTTGTTCCACCGACCCACTTGGTTAAACATGGTGAGGTGTTTGATTATGGTGACGTCAAAATTAAAGTGCATCACTATGGCATCTGCCACACACCTGGTGATATTTGCCTTGAGGTAATTCAAGATCGTGTGACTTACGTCGGAGATATTGCGATGGATGGACGTATCGCCAATATTGATGATGGCTCGTATGTTGGCACCTTCAAGACATATAAAGAATTAACTCAAGCCGCTGGCGAACAGCTATGGATACCAGGTCACGGCGAAGCCAAGAAGACTCTTCTAAAAGAGTATGGTGAGTTCATGGCTGGTATTTACGAAACCTGCGTCAAAGCTGTTCAAGATGGTATTGATCCCAGCGCTGCCAAAGCTCTGGTTTTAAAAGATCCGAGAGTCATCAAATACGCTAAAAGCACCAAAGGCTTTGAAGGCAATATTGGCAAGTACACCAGCCTGGCCTATTTAGAAGCAGAAAAGGAAGCTTTCTAAGCTTCCTTTTGATGGCGATTCTGCAGAAGATGAACCTTGTACTTAGGCAGTTAAACCTGGCAGTAAGTCGTTCTTAATATCGTCGATATTTTCAAGACCCACCGCAATACGTACCAAACTATCCGTAATACCCGCAGCAGCTCTTGCCTCTGGACTGACTCTAACGTGAGTGGTTGTTGCAGGATGCGTAATGGTTGTTCGAGTATCACCCAAATTAGCAGTAATCGATAAGAGCTTAGTACCGTCAATCACTTTCCAAGCAGCTTCTTGGCCGCCCTTTAATTTGAAAGACAAAATCGGACCGCCCATTTTTTGCTGAGTACGAGCTAATTCATACTGAGGATGAGACTTCAAACCTGGGTGATACACACGCTCCACTGCCGGCTGTTGCTCTAGCCACTCAGCCAATTCAAGAGCAGCTTGGCTTTGCTTTTCAAGGCGCAAACTTAAAGTTTCTAACCCCTTCAGAATGGCCCATGCATTAAATGCAGATAGTGTCGGTCCTGTAGTTCTGACGTACGGGAAAACTTTACCCAAAATGAATTCTTCGGTACCAACAATAGCACCACCCAATACACGACCTTGACCATCTAAATACTTCGTAGCCGAATGAATCACCACATCAGCACCCAATGCCAATGGTTTTTGTAATGCAGGCGTGCAGAAGCAGTTATCCACCACATAAAGAGCTTTAGCTGCTTTAGCAATTTTTGCGATAGCAGCAATATCAGCCACTTCAGTGAGCGGATTTGATGGCGTCTCCAAGTAGAAAAGCTTGGTATTAGGCTTCACTGCGGCTTGCCAGGCACCCAAATCAGACATATCAACATAAGTTGTTTCAATGCCAAATCGACCCAAGATATTAGTGAACAACTGAATCGTTGCACCGAATACTGAGCGAGAGCAAATCAGGTGATCACCAGCTTGCAAATGAGCCATAGCCACTGTCATGATGGCTGACATGCCAGATGAAGTGGCAATACAAGATTCACCACCCTCTAAGGCAGCCAAGCGATCTTGGAACATAGCCACAGTAGGATTGGTAAAACGTGAATAGATGAATCCTTTTTCCGCATTGGCAAAACCATGCGCAGCATCTGCCGCACTATCAAAGCAGAAACTAGAAGTCAGGAACATAGCTTCTGAGTGCTCATTAAATTCTGTACGGCGAACACCTGCCCGCACACCCAAAGTTTCGGTGTGAAGATTTTTAATATCGATCGGTGCTCTTTTTTTATTGCTCATACCTGAATACTACTCTTGAGAAGCCAAATGTAAATGTAATTGTGATCTAGCCAAGTCTGTACCCTCATCTTGCTGACGATCAGCCAAAGCCTTCGGCGTATTGCGAGAAGCCTCTAGAGCATCTAAATAAGACTCAGTAATATCACCGGTAATGTAGTTGCCATCAAAGCAAGATGAATCAAAATTTTCAATCGCAGGATTGATATCTCTCACTGCTTTTTTCAAATCTTCAACATCTTGATAAATCAGTTCATCAGCACCAATCAGCTTGGTAATTTCTTCATGAGTACGGCCATAAGCCACTAACTCACTGCGCGTTGGCATATCAATGCCATAGACGTTCGGGAAACGAACCGGCGGCGCAGCTGAAGCGAAGATCACTTTCTTAGCGCCTGCATCACGGGCCATTTGCACAATCTCATAAGAGGTAGTGCCACGCACAATGGAGTCATCGACAATTAGAACGTTTTTATCTTTGAACTCTAAACGCATAGCGTTGAGTTTTTGACGCACTGATTTTTTACGCATAGCTTGACCAGGCATGATGAATGTACGGCCCACATAACGATTCTTAAAGAATCCTTCGCGGTACGGCACACCTAATAACTTAGCTACTTGCATCGCAGCTGGTCGGCTTGAATCAGGAATCGGCATCACGACATCAATTTGTGATGCATCCGTTTCACGGGCAATTTTTTTGGCTAAGTAATTACCCATCAATAAACGCACATCGTAAACAGTCACACCATCAATACATGAATCTGGGCGAGCTAAATAAACGTATTCAAAAATACATGGATTTAATTTAGCGCCTTCAGCACATAGCTTGCTATGGAATTGGCCAGAGTTATCAATAAAGATCGCCTCGCCCGGTGCCACATCTCTCACCACCTTGAAACCTAAACCTTCAAGGGTGACTGACTCAGAAGCAATCATCCACTCAGGACCTTGCGGCGTATCTAATCGACCAATACACAAAGGACGAATACCAAATGGATCACGGAAAGCCAACAAACCATAACCAGCAATCAAAGATACAACTGCGTACGAACCC
>JACCDL010695207.1_pt1 | contig 19802 bp, 17 predicted proteins | sample 7441931 | NCBI WGS metagenome assembly JACCDL01 (sample SAMN15323437, study PRJNA562643) | freshwater metagenome | isolation source: river surface water | place: USA:Blue River Watershed | collected 2017-08-16 | reverse complement strand
CAATATGCATAAAAGCAATCTTGCCTAAAGTCGCCTTACTAAAGGATTCTGGTAAAAAGCCTTGAATCAATTCAACTCGATCCCAATCTGAGAAATTCGCTGACACATCCTCAACCCCTGATGCATATGTCCCTCTGATGCCAGATTCTTTTACATTTTCTCCTGTTACTGGGTCAATTCCATAAGGACTAAAGGTGTCAAAAAGCAGCATTCTCTTTGTTGAGCTACTCCATTCAGGAAGTGAGTCTAAAACGGCCGACATCATGAGACCTTTTCCGGTTCCACATTCGACAAAATCCCCATCAATTTTCATGCAGTGTGCGGCACACCACATTGCCTGATGAGCACGCCACTGCAAACCAGGATCAACGACTGCTCGAGATGCAACCCTTAAGCGAAAGTAAGCACTAATAAATTTCTTCGTATTTATAAAACTGGTAATTGCCATCGTCGCCATTCCATCAGCACTGAATGTAAATGGAATCCGTCTTGGCATTCTGTAATAGCGCAGGTTTCGAATCCAGAAGATTGGGAATCGCACAATTTTCGGCAGGGTCTGAATTCTCGCTCCAGCAAATTTTGAACCAAATCTAAATCGGTACCAACCATGTGGAACAAACTGGCTTCCAGAAGTTAATTGATCGTGTTCAACTATTCGATTGGCAGCAGTTTGATTTGCGTTATTTTCCACTTGAAAACTTTAGTCTTCAGTCGGTGCTTCCACAGCGCGGCGTTGGAGTTCGTTGACCACCGAGGCATCAGCGAGCGTTGTCGTGTCACCTAAATTGCGCCCTTCTGCAACATCTCGCAATAATCTGCGCATAATTTTCCCACTTCGGGTTTTTGGTAGGTCAGGCGTGAAGTAGATCGTTTTGGGTTTTGCAATTGCGCCGATTTCTTGTGCCACGTGATCACGTAATGCCTTCTCGTCCACTTCTAATCCGCCACGCAACGTAACGTAGGCGATTATTGCTTGACCCGTAGTTGCATCATTTGCTCCCACTACTGCTGCTTCTGCAACAGAGGGGTGCGACACAAGCGCAGACTCCACTTCGGTTGTGCTAATTCGATGACCCGAAACATTCATTACATCGTCTACGCGACCAAGCAACCATAGGTACCCTTCGCTATCGAGCTTGGCTCCATCACCGGCAAAGTATCGATTATTGAAACGGCTCCAATAAGTTTCGCGATATCGCTTTTGATCTCCCCAGATTCCACGCAGCATTCCTGGCCATGGCTTTGTGAGCGTGAGATAGCCACCACCTTCAATTACTTGATTGCCCTGCTCGTCAACCAACTCTGCCCCAACTCCTGGAAGCGGACGCGTCGCAGACCCAGGCTTGGTTACCGTTACACCCGGCAATGGAGAAATCATCATTCCGCCAGTTTCGGTTTGCCACCACGTATCAATAATTGGACATTTTCCTCTTCCAATATGTTCGTGATACCACATCCACGCTTCTGGGTTAATTGGCTCACCAACACTTCCGATTAAACGCAAAGACGACAAGTCGTGCTTAGCGGGTTCTTGAGTTCCCCATTTCATAAACGTGCGAATCGCTGTGGGGGCAGTATAAAAAATCGTTGCTTTGTACTTTTCAATAATCGACCACATTCGGTCGTTGCCTGGAACATTGGGCACTCCTTCATACATCACTTGAGTTGCACCGTTCGCCAGTGGTCCATACACGATGTAGCTGTGCCCTGTTACCCAGCCAACATCTGCAGTACACCAAAAAATGTCTGATTCTGGTTTGTGGTCAAACACATACTTAAAGGTGTAAGCAACATGGGTGAGATAGCCACCCGTGGTATGCATGATGCCTTTTGGTTTGCCGGTTGTTCCTGACGTGTACAACAAAAACAACAGTTGCTCCGAGTCCATAGGCTCAGCCACGCACACAGGATCAGCGGTTTCCATGAGTTCGTGATACCAATGGTCTCTGCCGGGTTGCATCGAGACACTGTTACCTCCGCGTTTTACAACAATGACATTTTCAATTGTTGTCGTCAATTTCACTGCATCGTCTGCCTGTGACTTCAGTGGGAAAACTTCTCCGCGCCTCCATCCACCATCTGCAGTTATCAATAATTTTGCCTCTGCATCATTAATTCGATCGGCAAGTGCTTGTGATGAAAAGCCTCCAAACACAACACTGTGAGCAGCACCAATGCGCGTACACGCCAACATCGCCACTGCAGCTTCCGGAATCATCGGTAGATAGATGTTGACGCGGTCACCCTTGCTTACACCTAGTGATTTCAATACGTTGGCAAATTTTTGAACTTCTGAAAGCAATTCTGCGTAGGTGACCACTCGCGAGTCTCCGGGTTCACCTTCCCAGAAGAGAGCAACTTTGTCGCCTTTGCCAGCAAGAACATGTCTGTCTAAGCAGTTATAAGAAACGTTTAACTTTCCGCCAATAAACCATTCGGAATAGGGAAGATCCCATTCGCACACCTGAGACCAAGGCTCATTCCACGTCAAAAGTTCACGCGCCTGCCGATCCCAAAATTTCTCGTGATCTGCGGCTGCCTCTTCATATAACGAATTGTCGGTGACGAGTGCATTGGCAACGAACTCAGACGACGGAGCAAACTTGCGCATTTCGTTGGAAAGCGCTTCAATCCCGTTTAGATCCTCATTCATTTCAGTGCTACCCCCATGTGCCCATTGCAACCTGCGCTAGATGCGAGACTAGTGCCCGCTATGAAAACCGCCAATAACGCCGAAACGCAATCATCATTTACACCACTTGATTGGATGCTGTCGATTGGCATGGCATTGACTTGGGGGTCTTCATTTCTGCTCATCAAAATCGCTATCCGGCATTTCGACTCATCGGTAATTCCACTTGGCAGAACCGCTTTCGGAGCAGCTGCGCTGTTACTAATACCAAGCGCTCGTAAACGCATCGCACGTCAACATTGGCCACGGCTACTGGTACTCGGATTTGTTTGGATGGCCCTTCCATTTCTGCTTTACCCATTGGCCGAGCAATCAGTTTCAAGTGCCATTACAGGAATGATGAACGGCGGTCTGCCCGTTGTTGTCGCCGTAGTTACTGCAATCTGGGTGCGAGTTATGCCAAGCCCACGGCGCATCCTCGCTGTTCTTGTTGGATTTTCTGGCATTGCACTAATCGCCGTGCCATCAATTCAAGATGGGTCTACTGCCGATGCAAAGGGCATTTTGCTATTACTCCTTGCACTTCTTTCATATGCCGTAGCAATCAACCTTGCTCGACCACTTCAAGCGATTTATAGCCCAGCGGCATTAATGCTAAATGTAGAGCTCGTTGCCTGTGTATTTTCTCTTCCCTACGGGCTGTGGGGATTTTCGCAATCAACATTTGCATGGCCAGCACTTGGAGCACTGGCTTTATTGGGCGTACTTGGAACTGGATTTGCGTTTGTTCTTTTTGCACTACTCACCAAACGCACTGGTGCAGTTCGGAGCATGATCCCTACCTATTTCACGCCAATCGTTGGAACCATTTTGGGAAAGTTGTTTAATAACGAGCCGATCATGTTGCTTTCAATCGTGGGCATGTTCATCGTGATCGTTGGTGCTTGGCTGACAAGTTTGCCCGAAAAGACTATTTCTCAATAGCGACTTCAATGGCAGTAAACGTGCCTAAGCCTTTCTCATCCATCAAAGATTCAGATTCAACCTTGCGGCTGCGCATTTTCATTGCTTGCACATTTGGTGCATGCTTATGCTCTTCCCAATACTGCAGCCCCTCTTCAACCAGCTCTTCAATTCCCCATTGCACCAACCATGCCTTCTGAGAAGTCACTGATATCGCCGGAAACTGCTGCACCATTTGGTCAATCATCACCTGAGTCGTGATGTCTTGCGCACCTGGGTTGAGCAAATAATGCTCTCCACGACCGTGATCTTTGTAAGTTCGTAGCCACTCACGCCAAGGTGCTGCAGAAATCTCACTGGTAGACGAACTGCAGTAATCAAAGATCAATATTGAACCTTTATTGATCTGTTTTGCCACTAGCTCCAACCAATTCGATACGGCTGACTGGATAGGTGCTCGTGCACCAAGTGCTGCAATTGATGGAAGTACCGAGGGAACTTCTACAGCATCCCGCAAAACTTCAATAAATCTGCCACCGCCACCCGCCGCAACATATGCCTCTTTCCACTTTCCATCAAACACAAACAGTCGAAACGGCAAATTGTCCAACAGTTCATTAGCCAACACCACGCCGTTAATTTCCTTGTTCGGAAACGAATCTAGGGATTCAACAAAATCGGGATGCAATGCACGCTGTGCTTCAGAAATTTCAACCGCAAAGTAATTCAGTGCTGAAAGGCACTTTGGCCGAGCATCAAAAATTGCGCGAGCCAATGTTCCAGGGCCTGCGCCGCATTCAACGACATCAAAAACTTCAGGCCTTCCCAATGCCATCCAACAATGATCCAAATAGCGCGCAACTACCGCGCCGAACAGCGGCCCCACTTCGGGAGATGTAATGAAATCTCCACGTCTTCCAGCTTTGCCTCCGTCTTGGTAAAAGCCACCGTCGCCATACAGCGCAAGAGACATGAACTGCTCAAACGAAATTGCACCTCCCGCTGCCTCAATGGCGGCGGTTATTGAATCAGCCGCCGAAGGCACCGGTAATACGGGCAATATCTCCAAAGTGTGTTGCTACACCTGGCAGTATTCCCAACACCAAAGTTGCAACCGAGGTAATCGCAAGAGCTAGCCCTAATGAGCCAGGAACAGCAACATGAGTGGTGTCGCCATCTGGAACAGGCTTCATCCACATTTCACGCATCACTGTTCCGTAGTAACCAAAGGCAATCACTGAGTTAACTGCACCGACTAATGCGAGGGCGTAACCCCAACCAGAACCCGAGCTCAACAGGGCTTGAAAGGCTGTGAACTTCCCGATCCAACCACCAAGTGGCGGAATTCCAGCAAGTGATGCAAGAAAGATAGTAGCGAGAGTTGCTAATCCAGGAGCATAAGAAAACAACCCACCCCAACTCGAAATCTCGCCACTTCGAGTTTTACGTGAGACAGCAATGATGACTGCAAACATTCCAAGGTTGGTTGCTGCATACATCAACATGTACACCACAACGGAGCGCAATGCCGAGGCTGAAACATCAGCCATTCCAGCAACAGCCAATGGCATCAAAACAAAACCACCTTGACTGATCGATGAATAGGCCATCATGCGAACGATGTTGGTCTGACGCAATGCAATCACATTTCCAACAGTCATAGTCAATGCCGACAACACCCAAATAAATGGTTGCCATACATCTGAAGCCTGAGGGAAGGCAACAAAAACGAGTGTAACTAGGGCTACAAATCCGGCAGCTTTAGAAGCGACTGATAAAAACGCAGTGATCGGACTTGGTGCGCCTTCATAGGTATCTGGTGCCCAACTGTGAAATGGAACTGCAGAAACCTTAAATGCGAATCCAACAATTACAAAGACCACACCAAGGGCGTGCAAGGCACTGAAGCCGCCTGTTGCGGTGATGCTCTTTCCAAGATCAACAAGCAATGTGCTGTTTGCCGCACCAAAGAGCAATGACATTCCATACAACATCACCGCACTAGCAAATACACCTAGCAGGAAGTACTTCATGCCAGCTTCATTGCTCTTAATGTCTCGCTTGCGCCATGCAGCGAGCATGTATGCAGGAATCGACAAAAATTCAAGAGCAACAAAAACTGAAACAAGATCTCGTGAAGAGGTCATCATGACCATGCCAAGAATGCTGGTGAGCAGCAGGAACCAATATTCGCCACGCCAGTATTCGTCTTCTTCAACATGTTTGGTTGACAACAACACCACGACGTATCCAGCAACAAGGAACATTGCCTTCATCACGATGCTGAATTCGTCAACTACATAGCGACCATCAAATAGCGAACGAACCGATGTTTCACTTAATCCAAGTGTGAGCACTGGCAGCATTGCTCCAAGCAACGTAAACCCTGCCAGCGAAGAGATAATCCATTTCCGTGATTCGTCGAGGAACAGATCGGCTAGAAGCACCACACACAAACCAGCTGCCAAAATAATTTCTGGCGCAAGAGCGTGATAATCAACTTGTGGGCTTACCCACTCGGTTGCAGCTGCGAGTACGGAATGAAGCACGTGATTAGCCCTTGAATCCTGAAAGCACTACTTGAACAGCTGGATCCAGCACTTTGAACATGAGATTCGGAACCACGCCAAACACCAAGATCGCAATCAACAACGGGGTCCATGCAATCCACTCAAACTTGTTCACGTCATGAAATGCATGATCATCGTGTCCATGTCCGTGACCTGCAAATTCTGGCTTTGGTTCACCAAATGCGACTCGTTGGAACAACCACAGCAAATACGCTGCAGCCAACACAGTTCCAAGTGCAGCAATCACCATGTACACACGGAATACGCCTTCATTCAATCCGGCAGCAGGGTTGTAGGCAGAAAGAATTGCTGGGAATTCTCCCCAAAAACCTGCAAGACCCGGCAAGCCAAGTGAGGCCATGCTCGAAAAACCAAGTATCCAGCCAAGGCGTGGCATCTGCTTCAATAAGCCACCAAGACGTGCAATTTCAAGAGTGTGATAACGCTCTTTCACGCTTCCTGCAACGAAGAACAACATGCCAGTGATAAGTCCGTGTGCGACCATTCCAAACATCGCAGCAGACATACCAAAGCTTGTCAGCGTTGAAATTCCCAACATCACAAAACCCATGTGCGCAACTGATGAGAATGCAATCAGTCGCTTCATATCGGTTTGAGCCAAGCAACCAAGTGCTCCGTAAATGATTCCAATTACTGCAAGGCCACCGATATACGGCGCCCATGCCTTTGCAGCTTCAGGAAGAACTGGAATTGCGATGCGCACAAAGCCGTATGTTCCCAGCTTCAACAAAATTGCGGCCAAGATAACCGAGCCTTGAGTTGGCGCTTGAGTGTGCGCGTCTGGCAACCATGTGTGGAAAGGAAACATTGGAACCTTTACCGCAAAGCCAACGAACATTCCTGCGAAAATCCACACCTGAACATTTTTTGCAAGTGCCCCACCATTTTCCACCAAATATGGAATAGCAAAGCTCTCTGCTCCGGTCTTAAAGAACAGTGCAAGGAATGCAACCAGCATTAAGGCCGAACCAAACATGGTGTACAAGAAAAACTTCAGCGATGCGTACTGACGATTTTCGCCACCCCACACACCAATCATGAAGTACATCGGCAAGAGAACAAGTTCGAAGAACACAAAGAACAAGATGAGATCTTGCGCAATAAACGTGCCGGCCATACCGGTTTGCAATACCAGCATCAACGCAAAGAAAGCTTTTGGATTTCCAGGCGATGGAATGTGGTCAAGGCTGTAAATCACTACAAGCAAGGTGATGACCATTGACAAGAAATACAGCGGAAGACTGATGCCATCGAGACCGATGTAATAGCTGCTCTTAATTAGCGGTATCCATGTCTTTTCATCAACAAACTGCATTGTTCCTGCATTGCCGAAGTCAAATCGGAATAATGTCCACACTCCCACTGCAACTGTTGCAATTGAAGTGAACAGCGCAACTTTCTTAATCAGTTGCTCGTTTGCCTTTGGTACAACCAACAGCAACAGCACACCAAGCAGCGGCAGAAAAGTGCCAACACTCAGCATCCAGTTGTGGTCACGGAGCATTTCCATGTTGTTGTCTCCCTTGATTCTTTCTTGTTACGAATTAATAATGACGAGTACGAGAGCGGCAACGGCTGCAGCGCTAAAGAGCAACGCGCCGTATTGGCTCACTTTTCCAGACTGAACTGGTGCAATTATCCCACCAGCACCTTTTGTAGCTTTGCCTGAATTGTTGACAGTTCCGTCAACAACACGCTGATCGATATTGCGATACAACCAACCTGAAATCACACGACTGATTCGAGCCACCGCATGCAATATGCCATCCAACACGTTTTGATTAAACCAATATGCAGCAGCTGCAATAGGGCCAGCAATTGACTTAACAATCACGTTTTCGTACAGCGCATCTAAGTAGTACTTATTTGCCAAGAGGTTGTACCCGGCTCGCAGTAAGCCATTTCGCTCGGTAAGTCCGACAAGGCGCTTGTCTTTGCGGGTGTACAGCATGGTTGACACGATCCAACTAAGAGCAATTCCTAAAAACACAATTGCTAACGACAACATTGCCTTTGACCACTTAAATGGTGCGTGCTGCAATTGCGGTGCATAACAGACACCTTCTTCAGGCGTTTCGCTACCACATGGCGAATCGTGATGACCTTCTTCTTCGGCTGCGGGAACTGCCAGCACTTTGCTGTGGCCCGGCCCGCCTGGAGCCGTTTCCATCACCACTTCAGCGCGAGGTTCAACCCAAGTCTTAATGCGCTCCCACTTTTCGCCAAAAGGAGTTGCATTCAATAGACCAGAGCTCAACGCAAGAACGGCAAGTAATACGAGCGGCAAGGTAATTCGCCAGCCGCTCTCATGAGGACCATGATTTGCATGTTCCGCCTCGTGCGCATCGTGAGCATGATGGCTGTCGTGTGCATCATGCGCACTCGCATGATCATCGTGATGCTCATCGTGATGCTCGCCTGCTGATGCGCCGCGTGCCTCACCAAAGAAGGTCAGGTAAGTCGCACGAGTCATGTATGCAGCAGTCATGAATGCACCGACAAGACCAATAATCATGAATAGCTGATAGCCGTTATGACCAACATTGTCGATGATTTCGTCTTTTGAGAAGAAGCCTGAGAAAGGAAACACACCACAAAGCGCAAGTGTTGAAATAACCCACGTGGTGAATGTGATCGGCATGACTTTGCGCAAGCCGCCCATGTCTTTCTTCATGTCAAATGAGTGATGCGAAGCGCTGTGACTGATTGAACCTGCTCCAAGGAACAAGCAAGCTTTGAAGAAGGCGTGAGTGAAGATGTGGAACACCGCAGGCAACCACGCTCCGGCGCCAAGTCCGAGCATCATGTAGCCCAACTGGCTAACCGTTGAATAGGCCAACACTTTCTTTATGTCGTTCTGCACGAACGCAAGTGCCGCTGCGATCACAATGGTGATTCCACCAATCACTGTGATGAAATTGCCACCAGTTCCCAAAATGTCGAAGCCTGTGAAAAACACGGGGTACAAACGCGATACCAGGAACACACCGGCAACCACCATCGTTGATGAGTGCAAGAGTGAACTCACCGGAGTTGGGCCGGCCATTGCATCTGGCAACCATGTATGCAGTGGGAACTGGCCGCTCTTACCAATTGCTGCGATGAATAGCGCAACAGATGCAACCAAGATCACCGTGCTATTTGGTTCGCCTGAAAGTGCCCACGCACTAATTCCACGAATGGAGAAGCCAGACACCCCGAGATGTTCTGTAGTCCATTCGTTGGAGGCAAAGTACAACATGGCAACGCCGATGAGCAGACCCATGTCGCCAGTTCGAACCGTGAAAAACGCCTTGAGTGCTGCGCGACTGTTTGCGCCTTCTTCCCACCAGTGACCAATGAGCATGAAGCTGCACAAGCCCATGATTTCCCAACCGAGTAGGAACAGAATTGTGTCTTCTGCAATAACCATTGCGAGCATTCCTGCCGAGAACAATGTGAGTGCAGCAAAGAAGTGTGTGTAGCGACGATCGCCCTTCAAATATTCAGTTGAATACAACTGAACAAGCGTGGAAATAAACGCCACAACAACCAAGACAATGATCGCCAAGCCGTCGATCGATTGGCCGATCGTGAATTTCATTCCACCGATCTGCCACCAATTCCATGTGCGAACCACTGGTGCAATGAATTGACCTTCTGCACCGCTATTTACGCGATCAATCCACTGCATGGCAGCCCCACCGGCCAAAACGAGGCTGGAAACCATGCTGAGTAAGCCGACTTCACTGCCCTTCATCGGCAGCTTCTTGCCGAACAAGATGATGATTGCAAAGCCAATTGCAGGAATGATCGGAATAAGCCAGGCGTGCTCGAGGAACCAACCCGAGGACAACTTCTGAAGTGCTTCTGCTGCTGCGATCATCATTAGCCCTTCATCTCCGACAGGTCATCAAGAGAGATGGTGCGGCGATTGCGGAAGATAAGCAAGACCAGTCCAAGACCAACTCCAACTTCTGCGGCAGCGATAGCAATGATGTACAAAGCAAATGTATGGCCATCGGCATTTCCGTTTCGCAATGCAAACGCTACGAAGTTCAAATTCACGGCATTCAAAATAAGTTCAATGGACATCAGCACTAGCACCGCGTTTTTACGTGCAATTACGCCATACACACCGATGCAAAACAGCAAAGCTGCCAAAAACAAGAACTGGTTCACCAACATAGTTTCAGTCCTTCCTTGCTAACACGATTGCGCCAATCACTGCTGCAAGAAGCACAAAGGAAAGCGCCCAAAACGGAAGTAGGTACGGTCCAAAAATTTGATCAGAAACCTGTTGGGTTGTGACAATCTCGCCATCTGTTGGCAGCTTTTCGGTTCCAAACGAATCTGCAAGCGCAAGTGACATCGCTGCGAACAACACAACAGCTACAGGAATTCCTAGCTTTGCGTAACTGTTATTCAAACCACTATCGCGACCAATGCGTGATCGAGTGAGCATGGTTCCGAACAAGAACAACACCATTACTGCTCCGATGTATACGAGCACTTGGGTTACCGCAACAAACTCTGCTGCAAGCAAAATGTATTGAGCGGCGGCGCCAGCCAAGACAACTACAAGCCACAAAGCTGCATGCACAACATTGGTTGTTGTAACTACTCGCAATGCACCAACAACCATCACGATTGCAATGATTGCGAATCCGATATTTTGAGCGACCATATTTGCCTTACTTCTTCTTCTTATCGGCGCCGGCTTCAAGCTCTGGAGCTGCTGGAACGGTTTCCATCCACTCGCCAAGCTTTGATTTGTCATGCAACAAGTCCGCAATGCTCGGCTCGGAATACTCATATTCCGGACTCCAGAACAATGCATCAAATGGACAGACCTCAACACAAATTCCGCAATACATGCACAGTGCGTAATCGATATCAAAGCGGTCCAGTTTGTTTACAGCACGTGGCTTTCCGCCTTCGCGACGTGGTGGTGCAAGCTCCTTGTGAGCTTCGATATAGATACACCAGTCTGGGCAAGAACGGGAGCACAACATGCACGAAGTGCAGTTGTCCTCATGCAATGCAATAACGCCGCGAGCACGAATTGGCGGTGCTTCTTTTTCGCGAGGATATTGAATGGTGTTTGAACCGTTTTTAAACGTGCGCAACATCGTGTTAAACGTGACCGCGAGGCCCTTGATCATTCCTGGAATTTGAGCCATTAGAAAGCCACCTTCAACACTGCGGTAACCATGATGTTTGCGAGCGAAACCGGAATGAGCACCTTCCAGGCAAATCGCTGCAATTGATCTTCACGGAAACGTGGGTACGAGAAACGAATCCACATAATGAGGAATGTCAGCACCATCATTTTGGTGAACACGATGAGTGGGCCAGCGACATTCATCCAATTAGCGACGCTGTCCATGGTCGTCCATCCGAACCATGAGAACGGAACACCCCAGCCACCAAGGAACAACGTGCTTGCAATCATCGCAAACACACCGGCAGTGGCGAACTCACCGATGAAGAATATAAGGAAGCGAAAGCCCGAGTACTCGGTCATGTAACCCGACACCAATTCTGATTCTGCAATAGGCATATCGAACGGCGCTTGCGTGAGTTCCGCTTGCACCGCGATCATAAACACCACAAATCCAACAAACTGAGTAAGCACGTATGGGTTTCCGACGATGTCGGTTCCAAATATTGATCCCGCGTTTTGTGCAACAACAATCTGTTGCAAGTTCATGGTTCCCGCCTGAATAACTACGCCCATTACCGCAAGCACCATTGGCAATTCATATGCAATGAGCTGTCCAGCAGCACGAAGTCCGCCAAGCAATGAATATTTATTCGCAGACGACCAACCTGCCATCAAAATTCCAAGTACCGAAATTGATGAAACTGCTAATGCGTAAAACACTCCGGTTTCAAAATTGGTAAACCACGCATCCGGACCAAAAGGAACCACTGCGACAAGCAAAAATGTGCTCATCAACACGACGATTGGAGCCATGCGGAAGATGCGCTTATCTGCGTTGTCTGGCTGAATATCTTCTTTTTGCAGCCACTTGCCTACTTCAGCAAACAATTGCATCGAGCCATACGGACCAGCTTCCATTGGACCGAGTCGGCTTTGCATAAACGACATCATCTTGAACAAGAACACATACACAATGGTTCCTGCGGGAAGAAGCACGGCCACCAAACCACCGAGCACACGAAGCACGGATTGTCCCCAATAAGGAATCTCGACAGCAAGTAACGAATGCATCAGCGGTCAATGTCTCCGAGAATGAAGTACAGCGAAGCCAAAATGGTGATGATGTCTGGCACATACACACCACGCAACAACCACGGAGTAATTGAAATGTTGTTAAAGCTTGCTGAGCGAATCTTTACGCGGAATGGTCCCGAGTCACCGCGAGAAACAACGTAATAACCCATCTCGCCAAGTGGGTTTTCGGTTGACACCCAGGCTTCGCCTTCAGGAACCTTGATGATCTTTGGAACTTTGGCCATTACTGGGCCTGCTGGAATTCCATCAAGCAATTGATCAACGATCTTCGTTGCTTCACGCGTTTCCTGCAATCGAACCCAGCAACGCGCAAAACTGTCGCCATCTGGGTGAGTCCAGACCTTGAAGTCAACTTTGTTCCAAGCCATTGGACTTTCTTGGTCGCGACGCAGATCCCAATCAACTCCGCTTGCACGAAGGTTTGCTCCCGAAAGTCCATACTGCATCGCCACATCACGCGGGATCACACCGATACCACGAGTACGTGACTGGAAAATTTCGTTTCCAAACAGCAGCGATTCAATTTCGTCGCAGAAGTTACGCAACTTCTTCATTACAACTTTTGTTTCATCTATCCAGCCAGCTGGCAAATCGTCTTTCAATCCACCAATGCGGTCAAAGTTTGGGTGAAAACGGCCACCAGTTGCCGATTCGATGAGATTCAAAACATATTCACGATCGCGGAACGCCATGAACACTGGAGTGATCGCACCCAACTGCACACCAAGATCGCCCAAGAACAATGAAACGTTTGCAATGCGCGACAATTCAAACAAGATGGTGCGAATCCACTGCGCGCGAGGTGGCGCTTCAACACCCATCAATTTTTCTGCGGCCAAAATGAATGGCACTTCGTTGGCAAAACTTCCCAACCAGTCAATGCGATTAATGAGTGAAGTTACTTGTGGGAAGCTGCGAACCTCGGTGAGTTTTTCGTAACCGCGATGCATGTAACCACACGATGGTTCTGCCCACAACACTTGCTCGCCGTCGAGTCGAGCAATGATGCGCAACGTTCCGTGCGTTGCAGGATGCTGCGGTCCAATGTTGAGAGTCATTCCCTCGGTTTCAAGTTCAACATTGAGTCGAGCATCTGCCGCTTGTGAAGCGATGTAACTGAGTTGTGCGCGGTCACCCAACTTTGCGTTTACAGGGTCATTCAAAATAGTCATGACGCCTCTTCCTGATCAGCGTCGCCACCTGGCAACGGCTCAACATCAACAATTCCTGGCCATGGCTTCACCATGCGCGCAAGCAATGGGAAATCTTTGCGCATTGGAAAACCTTCAAAGTCAGAGGGCAAATACATGTTGCGAAGATCTGGGTGACCAATGAAACCAATTCCAAACATTTCGTGAGCCTCACGCTCATGCCAGTTCGCACCAGCAAAAACATTGGCAATGGAATCAACGGTGTACACCTCGTTTGGAACATCGGTTTTCACATTGATGCCCACAAACGACCGCGAATTCACCAAACGAACCAGCAATTGCATGCGCGTTTCACCACCGGTGTAGCCCGGACGAATGGTTGTGTCGCGCTCGGGCGCTGGTTCAGTTGGATCGTCTTCACCACGACCAAATGGAGATGGCATCCAATCAATCGCTGAAAGAAAGCAGAAGTAGTCAAAACCCATTGCTTGCAACTTGCGCATGCATTCATTCCACGATTGTGTGGAAACTCGAATCCAAATATCGTCGCCAGGTTTTACTAGCGACTCAACAACTACAGACCCAAGATTTGCTTGAACTTCGGCAAGAACTTGATCGCGAACGTTGTCAACGACTGGAGTGGTTTCAGCGGGAGACGACAACTGGTTCACCACGCCTTTCTGCTTCTGCAGACGCATCAATGGAGACGGTGCCTTCACCGCGCCAACGTGCGCCCATGTCTTCGTTCTTAATGCGTTGCTGCAACAACACAATTCCTTCAAGAAGTGCTTCTGGACGCGGCGGGCAACCCGGAACATACACATCTACTGGAATGATTTGATCAACACCTTTAGTAACCGAATAGCTGTCCCAATATGGACCGCCACAATTCGCGCAGCTTCCCATCGAGATGACGTATTTAGGATCTGGCATTTGTTCATACAAACGCTTGATTGCAGGCGCCATTTTGTCGGTAACTGTTCCGGAAATCACCACAAGGTCTGCTTGTCGAGGACTTGCTGGCAATGGAATAACTCCAAGTCGCATTACGTCATAACGAGGCGAGCCAAATGCTGCTCCCATTTCAATTGCACAGCATGCGAGTCCCCATTGGTACACCCACAACGAATACGAACGTCCCATGTTGAACAATGTGTTCAATGGTTTTGGCAATCTGCCGCGATCTACAAGCCCCATGTTGTTACACCCACCGCAGAACGCCCTTGCGCCAGGCATACACCAAGCCAAGGAGCAAGACGAATACAAAGATGCCCATTTCCACTAAACCGAATAATGCATAACGCTCGAGTTGTGTTGCCCACGGGAAAATGAACACGGCTTCAACGTCAAAGATCACAAACAACAAAGCAAAGATGTAGTAGCGCACTTGACTTTGCGACCAGCCTTCGCCAACTGGATCAACACCACTTTCATACGTCAACATTTTTTCGCGCGTTGGCTTTGAAGGCCGCAGCAGCGAAGAGACCCAGAGCAATAGACCGGCAATAAGTACGGCAGCTAGACCGAACCAGACAACGACAAGAAACGACCGGAGGAAGGTGGACATCAGAGAGAAAAACTACTACTTGACCGCGAACAACCGAGAAACCACTACCCCTTGTGCGATCGTGCCAAATTACCGAGTTTTGGGCATTGTGGAACTTGCCACTTCGGACAGGAACCAATCCACGATGTGGTCCGCGGCTGGACCGGATCTCTCGACCTGACGGCGGGTTTCATCCATCAGGTCACTTGGGGAAATACCGGCATTGACCAGCTCAATTGCCCCTTCCCCCGCCATCCATCCAGAAACAATGGCTTCATTGGCCTCGGGGTGGAATTGGGTGGCAAAACTACGCCCAATTCGGAGTGCCTGAGGACCAGCGTCACTAAGGGCCAAGACCTCTGCCCCGGCCGGCGGGGTAAATGTGTCGTAATGCCATTGCATCCACTTACCGGCAAGGCGCTTATTGGCTTCCGTCGCAATTACTTCATGCCAACCAATTTCAGACTTTCTACCCTTTTCGGCACTTCCTCCCAAAGCATGCGCCAGCATCTGTGCCCCAAAACACACGCCGTAAATGGGTATGCCACGGCGATGTGCTTCTCGCATCAATTCTGCTTCAGCCGCCACATTGCGAGCCACTTCCGGCCAATACACGGACCACGCCGAACCCAAATGCACTACTAAGTCAATGCCATCTATCGAACGCCATTCGTTTGGGTATTCGCGGGCGTAATGAATGAAAGAAAAATCATGATGTGCAAAACGCTGCCCAATAAAGCCGGCATCGTTTTCGTTTGAGTTAGCAATGAGTAACGCGCGCACGAGAACTACGGTAGACGGAGCATGGGGAAAAACAACCATCCAATGGAAATAACACTTGCTGACATTGCTGCTGCGCGAGTCGCAGGTGCAGCAGTTGTGCAACACACTCCAGTTGTACCCTCGGCCTACCTAAGCGAACTCCTTGGTGCGCGCATCGTTTTGAAGGCCGAAAACTTGCAACGAACAGGTGCCTTTAAAATTCGCGGCGCGATGAACAAAATCGCCAGCTTGGGTGAGACAGCAAAAACTGGAGTTGTCACTGGAAGCGCTGGAAATCATGCCCAAGGACTTGCACTCGCGGCAAAACATTTTGGTATCGCCTGTGACATCTTCGTGCCACGTGGCGCTTCTCTTTCAAAAATTGCAGCGACCAAACACCATGGTGCGTCAGTACTTGAAGGTGGCGACAACGTTGATACTGCAATTGCATCAGCAAAGCAGCGCGCTGCAGAAACTGGAATGACCTTTTGCCACCCATTTGATGACGTAGATGTTGTTGCTGGTCAAGGCACACTCGGTCTTGAACTCATTGAAGACATCGCTGATCTGTCGCTGGTCATTATTCCGCTTGGCGGTGGCGGACTGTTGAGTGGCACAGCTATCGCATTAAAACTACAAAACCCGCGTATTCGTGTAATCGGAGTGCAGATTTCGTCATGTGCTCCATTTATTCACGGATTAATGCCTGAAGGTCCGGTACCAACTCTCGCGGATGGAATTGCAGTTAAGAAACCAGGCGAGATCACCGAGCCTCTTGTTCGCAAATGGGTTGATGAAATTGTTGAAGTGAACGAAGATGCTGTTGCCGACGCGATGATGGTGCTGCTCGAACGCTCAAAGCTGTACGTAGAGGGCGGTGGCGCAGTTGGTCTTGCAGCTTTGATGACAGGCAAAATTTCTCCTGCCGCAGTGGGCACGACCTGCATTGTGTTGTCTGGTGGAAACGTAGACATGGGGTTGGTTCCCAATCTGGTTCGCCGTCATGAAACCGAAGCCGGCCGACGTCTTATTGCCTTTATTCGCCTTCCAGATCGACCAGGTGCATTTGCAGGATTACTTCAGATTTGTGCAGGAACAGGGGCGAACTTGATTGAAGTTCAACACGTTCGTGAGGGAATTTATTTACATGCTCGTGAAACGGGAATTCAGGTTGTTTTGGAGATTCGCGGACGTGAACATGCTGACGAGTTGCTTGCACTCGCAAAAGAACAGGGTTACGACCTCAACGAGTCGAATTTCTATTAACTACAGCTGATTTGTAAATTGCAACAACAGGCTTGGGAACACGCCAATTGCCAGTGTCCCTGCCACGCACAGCAACATTGCGAGCCGTGAAATCATTGAAATGGAAATCTCACGGGTGGATTCACTTTCTGAAAGCCACATGCTCACCATGATTCGCAAATACAGAAAGGCGGCAATAACTGCAGCCAGCATGGCAACGACTGCCAAGACATAACTTTCTGTAGAAACTGCCGCGCGAATGATTCCAAACTTTGCAACAAAGCCAGAAGTCAATGGCACACCAGCCTGCGCAAGAAGCAAAACAGTCATGCCCATCGCCAATACAGGGTGAGATTTCCCAAGACCTTTAAATGCATCCAGAGATGTTTCTGCATCTCCCTTACCCGCAACAATCGTGACTACAGCCAAGGTTCCGACAACGAGAATTGAATAGATAAACAAATACCCAAGTGCATTTGATGAACCCAGTCCGGCGTCAGATGAATTGATCTTGCTTGCTGCAGCCAATCCAACGAGTATGAAACCCGCATGGCTTATTGATGAGAATGCAAGCATGCGCTTGACATCGGTCTGCACAACCGCAAGAACCGAACCAACAACAAGTGTCAACACCGCAAGAACAACAACAACTGGGCCCCAGTCGTCCGACCTGTTGCCAAGAGCTCCGGTAAACACACGAATAAGTGCAACAAATGCTGCAGTCTTTCCTACCGAACCCATTAACGCGGTAATTGGTGTTGGGGCACCTTGATACACGTCGGCTGTCCAGGTATGAAATGGAACGAGCGAGACTTTAAATCCAAATCCCACAAGCAATAATGCAATGCCGGCTAGCAACATGGTTGACGAGCCACCTAAAACAGTATTTGCCGACAGGCTTGCTGCAATTTTGTCGATATTGGTTGATCCGGTTGCACCAAAGACGAGAGCAACTCCATATAAGAAGAATGCTGAAGCAAAACCACCGAGAACGAAATACTTCAGTCCTGCTTCACCGCTTGCTGTGCGGCTACGGCTACTTGCGGTTAGCAGGTAAAAGGCAAGGCTCAGCGTTTCAAGTCCAAGGAACATGACAATGAGGTCATTGGCTTGCACCATCACCATGCCACCGATTGACGCCGACAAAATCAGTGCAAATACTTCTGGACCATCTTCACCTTCACGAACCAAGAAACCCGATGTAACGAAAATCGCAAGCAATGTTCCGACAGCAATGGTGAATGTTGCAAATAATGAGAACTTGCTATATGTCAATGCGTTAGCAATGAGTGTTGTTGGCTCGCCATTGCCAAGATCTCGCCACAACATTGCTGTAAGCACCGCTGCTCCAGCGGCAGTAAGTGCACCCACGATTCCGTAGGCACCTTTCTTCCATTGCGGCGTTAGCGGGCCTCCAAGAATCAGCAGCAGCACTCCACCGAGCATGACCAACAATGGTGAAATCTTCATCCAGTCAATCGCTGGCCCAACGAACATATTTGCGGCCAACATCATTCGCCTGCCTTGATTTCTGGTTGCTTGTAATTCGAATGCGATTCAACGTGTTCAAGCAATGACTTCACACTTGGCTCAATTCGATTCAACATTGGTTTTGGATACACACCCGTAAACACGATTGCCGCTACAAACACAGAGAGCAGCATTGCTTCGCGCTTCGTGATTTCGGTAAAGGACTTGTTGGCCTCGTCTGGTTCGCCATGGAATACACGCTGGTATGCCCACAGCAGATACAACGCAGCAAGAATTACACCGGTAGTTGCAGCAACTACCCACCAACGCGCTGTTGCAAATGAACCAATCAGCACCAAGAACTCACCGACAAATCCGTTTAGCCCCGGAAGCCCGATTGACGACAGCATCACCAAGGTAAAGAATCCGGCAAAAATTGGCGCAACAGCTTGAATGCCTTTTAGCTCAGCAATCACGCGAGTATGTCGGCGCTCGTAAATCATGCCGACCATTAAGAACAATGCTCCAGTTGACACTCCGTGGTTCACCATTTGCATGACTCCACCGGTAATTGCCTGATTGGTTAGCGCAAAGGTTCCCAACACAATGAACCCAAGGTGTGCAACTGACGAATAGGCAACCAAACGCTTCAAATCTTTTTGCATTGTTGCTGCAATCGCACCATAAATAATTCCAATTACTGCCAGCGTTAGCAATACAGGTTTTGCCCACACTGCTGCTTCTGGAAACAAATACACACCAAAGCGCAACATGCCGTAGGTGCCCATCTTGAGCAATACTCCAGCAAGAATTACTGAACCACCCGTTGGTGCCTGAGTGTGTGCGTCTGGCAACCAAGTATGAAGCGGGAACAACGGAACCTTCACCGCAAATGCAATGACAAACCCAACAAACAACCATCGGCCAGTTCCAATTGCAAAGTCTGATTTTTCTGCAATTTCAATCAGATCGAAAGACAGGTGTCCGATATCGCGTCGCGCGAGGAACGCTGTAGCAACAATTCCCATCAGCATGAATGCTGAACCGGCCATGGTGTAAATGAAGAATTTTGTTGCGGCATATACACGCTGGTCATAGCCCCAATTTCCAATAAGGAAATACATCGGCACCAATACGATTTCAAAGAATACGAAGAACAGAAATAGGTCAAGGCTGAGGAAGCTGCCCATTACTCCCGCTT
>JACCDL010107197.1_pt1 | contig 19806 bp, 19 predicted proteins | sample 7441931 | NCBI WGS metagenome assembly JACCDL01 (sample SAMN15323437, study PRJNA562643) | freshwater metagenome | isolation source: river surface water | place: USA:Blue River Watershed | collected 2017-08-16 | reverse complement strand
TTACATCAAATGATCCACAAATTAGAAAGTATGCAATTCAAAAAGTATTGAACGCACTTGATGTCGGAGCAGAATTTGGTGCACCAACTGCCGTTTTCTGGGGTGGACGTGAAGGTGTTGAAGCAGCTGGTTCTAAATATCCTCTTGATGCATTAGAGAGATATAGAGAAGCAATGAACTTCTTTATCGGTTACATCAAGGACAAAGGTTACAAGATGCGCATGGCCCTTGAGCCAAAACCAAATGAACCACGAGGAGACACATTCCTGCCAACTATTGGTCATGCAATGGCATTTATTGAAACTCTTGATGATCCAAGCATGGTTGGAATTAATCCAGAAGTTGCACACGAAACTATGGCTGGTCTTTCTTTCTACCAAGGTGTTGCACAAGCAATTTGGCAAGAGAAGTTATTCCACATTGATTTAAACGATCAAAAGATTGGTCGCTATGACCAAGATCTTCGTTTTGGATCAGAAGGAATTAAAGATAACTTCTTCTTAGTGAGATTGTTAGAAAAGACTGGTTATGCCGGTCCAAAACATTTTGATTCTCGTCCTTACAGAAATGAACATGGCGATGGAATTTGGGAATTTGCCAAGAATTCCATGAAAAACTACTTAGCACTTGCTGAAAAAGCACGTGCTTACGATGCAGATCCAGATGTTCAGGCTGCACATAAGGTTTCAGGTCATGATTCACTTTCACAAAAAACTGTCGGAGGTTATTCCTCAGATTCAGCTAACAAGTTGAAGCAGGAGGTGTTTGACGCCGACAAACTGGCTGAACGTAGTTTCTTTAACGAGAGACTTGATCAGTTAGCGATTGACCACATACTTGGTTTGAAATAAATAGAGTCAAAAACTTTATTTGTTTTAAATCATGTTCCAAAAAACAAAGGAGAACTGAGTGTTGAAACGCTCTTTCGGAGTAGCCGCAGTTACCGCTGCAGCAGCTCTTTTATTAGCAGCATGTTCAAGTGGTAGCGATACCGCTGCAAGCGAAGACACAGCAGCAGCTGCTGCAAGTGGTCTAGCTTGTGTAATTTTGCCAGACTCTGCATCTTCCCCACGTTGGGAAAATGGAGATCGTCCAGCACTTAAAGAAGCATTAGAAGCAGCCGGTTTCACAACCGACATTCAAAATGCTGAAGGCGACACTGCAAAGATGCTCACCATTGGTGATCAAATGCTTGCATCAGGTTGCAACGTAATGTTAATCACCGATTACCAAGGCGCTGGCGCACAAGTTGCAGCCAAAGCTAAGGCACAAGGTGTACCAACAATTGCTTACGATCGTCCAATTGAAGGTGTTGACTACTACGTTTCATTCGACAACGTAACAGTTGGAACACTTCAAGGTGAAGGAATCATTAAGTGTCTTGGTGATGCAGGAAAAGATCCAAAGACTGCTGAATTGATTTTCCTTGATGGAGACCCAACAGACGGTAACGCTGCAATGTTTGCTGAAGGCTATGACACAGCACTAAAAGCTGCTGGTGTTGAAGTTGACAAAGCAAAACTTGGCGCAAAGCGTCCAGCCGGAACATGGGATGGTGCCAAAGCTGGTACCAACTTTGAACAAGCACTTACTGCAAATGGTGGAAAAGTTGACGCAGTTGTGTCAGCAAACGACACCAACGCAGCATCTGCAATCGCAATCCTTGATAAGAACAAATTGACCGTTCCAGTTTCAGGTCAAGATGCTTCTAAAGAAGGAATGAACAACGTATTGTCAGGCAAGCAATGTATGACTGTCTTCAAAGATTACTTAGTTGAAGCATCAACAGCTGCTGATTTGGCAATCGCAATCTTGAAGGGTGAAACCCCAACAACCAATAAACAATTGGCTGACGGAACACCATTCCAAGCAGCAGATCCACAAGCGTTGTATGCAGATGCAGCATCACTTGAAGGATTCAAAGCAGCACTTGATCGCAGTGGTCTAACCGCAGCAGATGTTTGCACCGGTGACGCAGCAGCCAAGTGTACAGAAATCGGTCTTTCCTAAGATCTGATTTATAGATAGTTATATTTGGTCTTGGCACCTGTAATAGGGTGTCAAGACCAAATATGTAATAAGAGCATTTTTGACGAAAAAGGGGATTCTTCTTGTCAAGTGATACTCCAGTAATTGAATTAAAAAGTGTTAAGAAAAGCTTTGGTCCAGTTGAAGTATTAAAGGACGTAAACTTTTCAGTTCGTGCTGGCGAAGTAACCGCTCTAGTTGGAGATAACGGTGCAGGCAAATCAACTCTTATTAAAGGTTTAGCAGGAATCCAGCCATATGATGCAGGAACAATTCTTTTTGAAGGCAAACCAGTTGAACTAAATAGCCCGCGCGCATCAGCTGAGTTAGGTATAGATGTTGTTTATCAAGATTTAGCACTTTGCGACAATTTAGACATTGTGCACAATATGTTCCTAGGTCGTGAAGCAGCGAACACTGGTGTGCTTGATGAAGGCCACATGGAATCAAAAGCTGCCAACACTTTGACTTCTTTATCAGTAAAAACTGTTAAATCAGTCAGACAAAAAGTTGCTCGTCTTTCTGGTGGACAAAGACAAACTGTAGCGATTGCAAGAGCCGTGCTGTGGAATAACAAAGTAGTGATCTTAGATGAACCAACGGCAGCTTTAGGTGTTGCGCAAACTGAGCAAGTTTTGCAACTTGTTAGAAGACTGGCAGATGCTGGAAAAGCTGTGATTATTATTTCCCATAATTTACAAGACGTTTTTGCAGTAGCAGATCGTATTTATGTTCTTTATTTAGGCAAAATGACAGCCTCAGTCAAGAAATCAGAAACCAACCAAGCAGATGTAGTTGGCTACATCACTGGTGCAAAAACACAAGAAGTTGGTGCCTAAATGAGTAATCAAAACGCAATTCAAACTGGTAACGAAGGTTCATTTTTAGACGCTGGACGAAATTACATCGCTCGAGTAAAAGGTGGCGAAACCGGATCTTTACCAGCTTTACTTGGTTTGTTTATTCTTGCAACTATTTTTGCTGTGGCAAATCCAATTTTCTTAAAACCAATTAACTTTGCTAATTTATTAACCCAAACTGCAACAGTTACAACTCTTGCAATGGGATTAACTTTCGTTTTACTTTTGGGGGAAATTGATTTAGCAGCCGGAGTTACTGCAGGGTTGTCAGCAGCATTTTTGGCTATAACAATGTCTGATTACGGAGTTGCTTGGCCATTTGCTGTAGTTATTGCAATTTCTGTAGGAATGATAACTGGATTACTTATTGGGCTTTTAGTGGCAAAAGTCGGGATACCCTCGTTTGTTGTGACACTGGCAGCCTTTTTAGCTTTTCAAGGTTTGCAATTAGTTGTGGTTGGCCAAGGAGGATTAATTGGTATTGATTCTCCACCAATTCTTGCCATCATGAACACACCAATGCCGTTGGCATTTGGTTGGATTTTATTGATAATCGTTTTAGCGTTGTATGTAGGAACATCACTTTATTCAAGAAGACAAAGACGTGCATCAGGACAGCAAAATAAACCTCTAGGAATATTAATTTTTAGATCAGCAGCGATTTTAGTTGTAGGAATTGGTTTTGTAAGTTTTCTTAATTTAGAACGTGGCGCAAACCCAGCTGTCACGTCTTTAAGAGGGGTACCTTACGTAGTGCCAATTGTCTTGATCCTGTTAGCTGTTGGAACTTTTGTGTTAAACAGAACTAAATTTGGCAGACACGTTTATGCAGTTGGTGGAAACGCAGAAGCTGCCAGACGCGCAGGAATTCAAGTAAGTCGAGTGCGAATCACCGTATTTATGATTTCTTCAACTTTTGCCGGCATTGCTGGAATTCTCATGGCTTCTCGTCAAGCATCAGTTGATGCTGCAGCTGGAAGATCAATTGTGTTAAACGCAATTGCAGCAGCTGTTGTTGGTGGCGTGAGTTTGTTTGGTGGACGAGGCAGATTAAGTGATGCTGTAATTGGCGGTTTTGTAATTGCGGTCATTGATAATGGTCTAGGACTAATTGGTCTAGCTTCAGGATTAAACCTGGCAATCACAGGTGGAGTTTTGTTACTTGCTGCAACGGCTGATGCAATTACTAGTCGGAAATCACGAACAACTTAGCTTATTTTCTTTTCAAACCTTAAGGATTTGAAATGATAATTGAAATTGCAAGCGGTAAACATAAATTAGTAATAGATTCTGTTGCAGGTGGTCGTGCTACTCAGTGGTTTATAGATGATTTACAAATTCTTGGGCCAAAAGGAGACCACCCTTTAATAGGTGGTTGGTATTTGATGGCCCCTTGGGCCGGTCGCATTAGAGATAATCAAGTTGTTTATAAAGGAAAAAATTATCCACAGGATGTAAATTTTCAAAACTGGGCCATTCATGGAACTGTTTTATTTAGTGAAGGACAAATCCGCAATCAAAGTGAAACTTCAGTTGAAATAGTTCACGAAACAAATGATAAGTGGCCAGTGAAAATGGAGATCGTTCAAAAATGGTCAATTTCAAATAATTTTGTTAAATGTCACGCAAGAGTTTCATCCGCCAGTGGGGAATTTCCTGCTGAGATTGGTTGGCATCCATGGTTTAAGAGACAACTTGCAAAAGGCAAACCTGCTAAATTTGGAATCGAAGCAATATCACAGTATGTAAAAGATGAAAGTTTCTTTACTTTAAATAAAACAAAACCAATAGGAATTCCACCTTTTGATGATGCATTCGAAGTCCCAACTGGTAAAGGATTCATCGAGTGGCCCGATGCATTAAGAATTGATTTTTCATCAGATGTGGATACGTTTGTAATTTTTGATGAACCAGAAGAGGTTTTTTGTATAGAACCCCAGACTGGGCCTCCTGATGCGATAAATCAGCCACGACACATAGTTACTCCTGGAAAACCTCTCGAGGCTAGCGTGAAATGGGAAGTCTCGCGTCTTTAAGTAGAAATTAGGGGAAAGTGCGATCGATGAGAAACAATCTAGAATTAGACAGGCAAGATAGCCGATGAGGAAGGTGGAGATTTATGGGAATTTTGCAATCCATTAATTCACCAAGTGACCTCAAGAAAATCCCTACAGCCCAAATTCCTGCTTTAGCTAAAGAAGTACGCGAATTTTTAATTGATCGAGTTTCAAAGACAGGTGGCCATCTTGGTCCCAATCTTGGAGTCGTTGAATTAACTATTGCTATTCATAGAGTCTTTGATTCACCTAAAGATTCAATTGTTTGGGACACTGGACATCAGTCATATGTTCACAAAATGTTTACCGGAAGACTTGATCAATTTAATGAATTAAGAAAAAAAGATGGAATTTCTGGATATCCATCAAGGAGTGAATCAACACACGACATCGTTGAAAACTCTCATGCATCAACTGCGCTGTCTTGGGCAGATGGAATTGCCCGAGCTTATGAACAAACTGGGGAATTAAAGGATCGCCATGTTGTGGCAGTTGTGGGAGATGGATCTTTAACAGGTGGCATGAGTTGGGAGGCCTTAAACAACATTGCATCACAAACTCATCGCCCATTGGTAATAATTGTTAACGACAATGGTCGTTCATATTCACCAACTATTGGTGGACTTTCTACACATTTAGCATCTTTAAGAACAAATGAGATGTATGAAAAAGTACTTGATTGGGGTAAAGAAACCTTATTGAAGTCTCCAATTGGTAGACCAGTATTTGAAGCTTTGCATGGAATGAAAAAAGGAATTAAAGATGTGTTTGCACCACAAGGATTATTTGAGGATTTAGGACTCAAATACATTGGACCAGTTGATGGTCATGACGAAGATTTAATAGAAAACGCCCTTCAAGTTGCCAAAAGATTTAATGGGCCCGTCTTAGTTCATGTCATTACCGAAAAAGGTAAAGGATATGCCCCAGCTTTGGAGGACGAAGCTGAAAAATTCCATGCCACCGGAATTATTAATCCTTCAACCGGAAAACCAGTAAATGCTTCTGCTACAACCTGGACTTCAGTATTTAGTGATGAATTAGTTGCAATTGGAAAGGAAAGACAAGACATCGTTGCCCTTACTGCTGCGATGCTTGGGCCAACTGGGTTAGATAAATTTGCTCAACAATTTCCTGATCGAATCTTTGATGTTGGTATTGCAGAACAACATGCCACCACTTCGGCAGCAGGAATGGCATTTGGAGGACTACACCCTGTCGTTGCAGTGTATGCAACTTTCTTGAACAGAGCTTTTGATCAATTGTTATTAGATGTGGCACTTCATAATGCCGGGGTTACTTTCGTACTCGATAGAGCTGGAATAACTGGGGATGACGGAGCAAGTCATAACGGCATGTGGGACTTATCAATCTTGCAAGTTGTTCCTAATTTGATGCTGTGTGCACCAAGAGATGCTTCAACTTTAAGAGAATTATTAAGAGAATCTGTCACCGTTAAAGATAAGCCAACTGTGTTGAGATTTCCTAAAGGTGCAATTGCTCAGCCAGTTCCCTTTATGGAGCGAATTGAAGGCATAGATATTTTGAACAAAAAAGGCGAAGAAGATGTATTGCTTATATCAATTGGGGCAATGGCAAGTCTGGCTTTAGATGTAGCACAACGCTTAAGTGATCAAGGTGTAGGAGTAACAGTGATTGATCCTCGCTGGATTAAACCTTTGCCAAATTACTTATCAACTCTGTCTGCCAAACATCGCTTAATTGCTGTTGTGGAAGATAACTCTAAATCTGGGGGAGTAGCAGCTGGTATTTCTCAATTCTTAAGAGACAAGAACATTTACACGCCACAAAGAGATTTCGGTATCCCAGAAAAATTCTTAAATCATGGTACTCGGGCTCAAGTCATGGCAGAAATTGGTTTAACTGCACAAGAAATTTCTAGAGAAATCATTGAAGCAATGGCAAGACTTGATAATGCACTCAGTGAAAGAAAGAATTAAGAAATCTTTACTTCTTCTTTAACTGTTTTTGCTACACGTGAAGGTCTTAAGAAAATTGCTGCAACAATCACAATGTAGGAAAGATAAGCAAATACTTCTAACCAACTCATGGAAGTTCTCAAGCTCAGCAATCCTCTAAACATGGTTGCAACAAAGCCGGTTGGATCAATTGAACCTGAAATATCATATGCAATTGAATTAATTCCTGGCAACCATCCTAATTCTTGATATTCATGAATACCATAAGTCAATACTCCGGCTGCAACCACAATTAAGAGTAAACCTGTGATGCGAAAGAAAACTGAAAGATTTAATTTAACTGCACCTAGATAAATTAAGTAACCTAAGAAAATTGAAATTGCGATACCTGTGAAACCTCCAACAAGTGTTGGCATGCTTCCTGAATTTTGCGCTGAGGCCCATAAGAAAATTGCTGTTTCAACACCTTCGCGAGCAACTGCAGCAAAGGAAAGCATTGCTAATCCAAAAGCTCCACCAGTTATTAGGGCACCGTCTACTTGTGTTCTTAAACTTTTCGCTAATCCTTTAGATGCTGTTCTCATCCAGAAAATCATTCCGGTTACAAAACCAACTGCAATAAAACTCATTGTGCTTGCAAAAAATTTCTCGGCAAATTCAGATAAAGATTCAGAAGTTAACGCAACTCCGATTCCCAAAACAATGGAAAAGATTACAGCTGAAATAACGCCTGTCCAAACAGCTTTGATGCGACTGCGCAGATCAATTTTTACCAAATAGGCAATTAAGATTCCCACGATTAGGGAGGCTTCTAAACCTTCACGAAGACCGATTAGTAGACCTGCGAGCATTGGGTTTTTCCTTATTTGGCAGTTACGTCCAACCTAACCCAAGTCCTCGAATTCGTCAACCTTGGGGTTGTCTAATGATTTGAGAAATATTGGGGTCAAAATCTCCGCCTGCCAGGCTCGTGCCCCATGCTCTGTGAGCCAAAGGGAGGTTGAGATCGAATCATCACTTGGTTTATCCCAACACCAACGCTTCACCAAGTCAGGGGAGCAGAGATGTTCAACGGGAATTTGCAACTCTTCTGAGCTTTTATGCAAGGCAGCTTTCACATACTGAAGGCGTTGATAGGCCTCAGGTCTTTTTTCCAACCATGATTTTGGTGCTGGATAGGTCTCGATTCCTTTTTGTTTAACAGGCCACTGATCAGGAGTTAGTTGTAAGGCTATTTGGAGTTGTTCAAACCAAATACTGGCATCATTTTTTGCTGGTCGATGTTTAATACTGGATAGAGATTTTAATTCTTCTATCGTTTTAGGTTTTTTTGCAGCAATTTCAACAATGCCGGCATCATTTAATACTCGACCTGGAGCAATATCTCTTTCTTTTGCTATTTCATCTCGCTTGTTCCAAATTTGTCTGACAATGGCAGATTCAATTCCACCTCTAACTTCATGCATTCCTGAAGTTCGACGCCATGGATCATTTCTCAAACCTGGAGATTGCCAGTTACAAAGGGAAGCAAATTCTTGATTAGCAAGTTCTAGTTTGTTGCTCGCGGTGAGTTTTTCAATTAACACATTTCTTAATTGATGTAAGAATTCAACATCAAGGGCAGCATAAATTAACCAATCTTGAGGCAAAGGTCTTTTTGACCAGTCAGCTGCAGAATGTTCTTTATCAAGTGTTATTTCTAATTCATCTTCTAATAAACCACCCAAACCAACATGGGGAAGTGACATCAGTCTAGCTGCAAGTTCGGTATCAAAAATTTCTCCAGGTTTTAGCCCAAGTTCATATAGACAAGGTAAATCTTGTGTTGCAGCATGCAAAATCCAAGATTTATTATTTAGCAATTTTCTTAAAGGTGTTAAGTCTTGCATCGCAATTGGATCAATTAAATAAATATCAGAGGTGGCAGCAGAGATTTGTAAGAGATAAGCGCGCTGCGAATATTTAAATCCCGAAGCTCTTTCGGCATCTAAGGCATAAGGTTCTGGGAAAGTTTCTAGAGTTTTACAAAAATCATCTAAAGATTCTTGATCATCAACCAAATGAAATTGTCTTATTGGTTTTGTGATATGGGTAAGAAAATCAGCTTCTTCTTTTGCGATTTCTTCTAGTGAGTCTGACATATGGCTCTAGCCAATCACACCGGCTCTCAGAGCAGTTGTAACTAGCGCGGCTCGGTCATGAATACCAGTCTTATTGCGAATATCTGACAGCATGCTTTTCACTCTAGACACAGGTAGTTTGAATGTTTTTGCGATTTGAATTACATCTTTGCCGTTAGCTAGAAGTTGCAATAATTTGATTTCTTTTTGGGTTAATTTCCAATTTGGAATTTGACTGGTATTTTTGGTTTTAAAAATTAAAGCTCTAGTTTTCTTCGTAATAATTTGTTTAACACTTAGTAGATCTTTTTTAGATATAAACAAAACAATATTCTCACAGCCTGCATTTGCTAACTCTTGAGCAAGATTCACGCCGTATTCAGCACCGATTCTTTCAGAGATGAGAGCAATTTTGGGGGAGCTATATTTTCGAAAATGAGATCTGATTTGATTTCCCGTAAATAAATGAATCCAGTGGGTAACATCAATCTCCTTACATACTTTTAAGCATTGATCTATGTTTTTATCATGATTGGCAATCAGTGCAGTTAAATTAGTTTTCAAGTTAAAGACTCGGACGAAAAACTTTGCTGGAAAGTTCCAGTTACTTAATTGAAGTTATCTTGCTTTTTTAATGCGAGACATTCCAGTAGGTAAAGGTTGTAATCCTGCTGCTTGACACAAAAGATCTCCCCAGGCAGCAACATGCAAACCTAATTGTTCAGTCACAGTCCAAGAGGCTCTGATTTCAATGGTGCCATCTAAAAGATGAGAATCTAGCTCGCCATATGACTCAGAAGAAGTTCTGGTGACAGTTCCTGAAAGTTCATTTGCTTTAATTCCTCTTTGCTCAAAACAATCTAGTAACCAAGACCAACCAACTTGAGTCAAGAGTGGATCACTTGCTAAATCTGCTTCAACACGAGCTTTGGTAAAAGAAACAAGGCGGGTGTTTCCTTTCCACGAATCAACACCTTCGGGATCAAAAAGTAAAACTAAGCGACCATTACTTAAATCATTTTCGCCTTCTAAAACTTCTGCAGCAATTGCTAATGCAAAGGGCGCTAAACGCATTGGGGCTGGAACTTCTTCTGTGGTTATTTCTGGTCTTAGGGGAGCCCGACGAACTTCTTCTACTAGTTGCTCAAATTCAGAATTTTCTAATTTCACTTGCCTTACTCTAAGTGTTACTGGTGTGACAGAAGTGATGCAACGCCGAAAGAGGGCGAAAACCTAATCAGCAGATTTTAAACAAACCGCGTTTATGCAGTAACGCAAATCTGTTGGGGTATCAAAGCCTTCACCTTCAAAGACATGTCCTAAGTGAGATCCACAATTAGCACAGCGAACTTCAACTCTTAATCGCCCCATTGAGTAATCAGGTAATTCAATGATTGCCTCTTTTGCTAGTGGTGACCAAAAAGAAGGCCAACCACAACGAGAGTCAAATTTTTCATTTGAAGTAAAAAGTTTTGAGTTACATCCTCGACAAACGTAAGTTAAGTTCTCGCCTTTTTCAATTTCACCACTCCAAGCAGGTTCAGTTCCAGCTTGTCTCAATACGTGGTATTCAAAATCTGATAATTCAGATTTCCATTCTTTATCTGTTTTTTGTACAGGATATTTACTACCATCTGGTCTCTCATTTGAAATCTGTTCACTCATTTAGAATCTATGCCCTTCGGTTATATACCGCATAAAGATGGTTTGATTTTCTTGTAATACATGTATTGGTTTAAATGTAACTGGGATCCTAAATTTAGTGCCGTTGAGCAATGGCGTCAATTCAGAACCTTGGGAAAACTTAGCCACAATAGATAAATCTAATTCATCAAGCAGATTGTTGTTCATTAATCCATGGAGCAGTGTAGGCCCACCTTCGCACAAAATTCTTTTGAATGAACGTCTTACTAAATCTTGTTTCACACTTTTTAAATCCAATTCTTTTTGACCGCAGAAAACAAATTCAGCCAATCCCACAAATGGCCTAATACCTGCTTCACTACTTTGAGATGTGTAAATTATTGGTTGTTCCTCGTCTGTTCTTGATTTGAACCATTCTTTGGTAAAATTTAAATTGTTTGAAACAACTGCCAGTCTTGGTTTTTTGGTCAGCCTAAGTTTTTTTCTTAATTCTTTGTTTTGTTCATTTATTTTTATATCTAAATATGGGGCTGATTGAGCTGTTCTTGATCCAACTAATATCACTTCACTGAGTTGGCGAAGTAATCTAAATATTTGTTTATCTGAATCAGTGGAAAGAGAATTCGTGTTTTGATTTTGATCAGTAACGCTGCCATCAAGTGATTGCACCATGTTGGCTCTAATCCATGGTTTATTTGGCCAAGGATAAAGATTTAGTAATTCAGAATCAGAAAGTACTTTTTCAGGGGCAGGAGAGATTTGTAACATCGCTTGGACAATTCACCCTTTCACCCTTTTAGTCTCCACCTTTTGCTTTTAAGCCTAGGTGAGTTTTTAGTGTTGCTCCTTTGCAAAGCCTAAACCACGGGAGTAATATCTGAGATATGATTAAACACTTTAAGAAGACTTCTTTGCTTTTAACCTCACTTTTACTGCTAGCTGGATTGTCTGTTCCAGCCCAAGGCGCAACAACGCTCACTAAAACTCAACAAGCAAAAGTCTCAGCAGTGTTTAAGGCCATTGCCTCAAGTAATCCTGATTCAATGAGTTTAACCAGAAAAAATTTGTCTGGATCTGCTGATCTTGCAGTTTCCATGATTCAAAATTATTACTCAACTGAAAAATACATGCGTTCGATTTCTACTATGGGAAGACCTTTAGGAAATACTCCTGCTAATGCCGCTTTAGGAACAGCCAAGATCACTAATGGCAAAGTGGTTTTAACGACAGCTGCTCCAGGATTTAGTGGAACGTATTCTGATTTCAAATTTAATAAATCAGGCAAAATTACTTCTTGGTCTATTTCTTCAACAGGAGGAAGCAAAGTAAATATTGCTTCCCGAGTTAAATCTTTGCCAAAAGTTACCTGGCAATATGCCAATGACATCAAAGCTATTTATTGGGGTAAAGGTGTGCAGATGGATTCGGGCACCATTTATCAAGATTCATTGGGTCAATGGATCATTCAACTTTCTGTTACCAATGTGGCTGGTGGGAATAACACCAAATCTTTGATCGCTACCACTGGTAAATATCAATCACCAGATAAAAAATTGTTTACTACTACTTCATCGCCAGTGGGATGTTTCGAAACCGGCCAAACTGTCTATTTCACTTCAGTTGTGCCCGCAGGAGCTGTGATCCTGAGTGGGGTTAAAGGTGTACTTGAGGTTCCAATGAGCAACGGTTGTGAAGCCGATGACTCAAATCGTCTCGAAGTGACCATTAAGCCTTAATTTTCCACATAGGCGCGCCTAGATTGACCCCAAAGGCAAGCCAGTTGGTATGGTCTTAGGTTATGCGCCTGAAACGACGCCTGGTTACCCTGACTATTTCGGGAATTTTAGCCAGCACAATCTCAATCTCACCTGCTTACGCAGATGGGGTTCCTGACTATCCAGGTTCTGCATCCCTTAGAACTGGTGTTGAAAACAGTGCTGTGAAGAAAATGCAAGCAGCATTAATAGAACTTGGTTATGACATTCCCGTGGCCAATGGCAAATACGGTCCAGCAACAACTCGAGCAGTATCTAAATTTTATGCCGAAAACGGCGACATCGATGATGGAACTTCCGTCGGACCACTTGGTTGGAACGAAATATTCATCGCTCTAGATGAACAAAGAGCAGTTAATCGATCTGAAAAAGAATATGACGAAGCAACAAAAGAAGAAGTAGCTGCACAACTAAATCCTGAACAAGCAGCAAATGTTATTCCAGAAGGTCAACGTGGCAAGCAACCTGCTCGCGGAACTTCCAGTCGATCCCTTCCTTACAAGATGCCAGTAATTGGTGAGATCTCAGCTGTTTATAACCAAAAAGGCAGACGTTGGTCTGGCAGAAGACATGACGGAATTGATATTCGTGCACCTAGAGGCACAGTTATTAAAGCAGTAGTAGAAGGCAAAGTAATTTTTGCTGGTTGGAAAAAAGCTTATGGTCGTTTGATCATTTTGGAACATGCTGATGGCACAAGTTCTTGGTATGCACATATGTCAAAAAGAATTGCTAAAAAAGGTCAGGTTTTGCAACCTGGAGACAAAATTGGTTTAGTGGGAGCATCAGGACATACCACCGGATCTCATCTTCATTTTGAAACCAAGAACGCAGAAGGCGACACAATTAATCCTGTTACCTGGTTACAAACACGAGTGTGGAAGCTAGAGCCTGCTGCAGATTCTGCCCCCGAAACTCCAGTTTCAGAATCTGCTCCAGCAGAAAAATAACTAAAATTAGCCTTGGTTAGACTTTGAGGCTTTCTTTTCTTGTTTAGCTGCTCTTTTTTCTTTCAATGATTTTGCGGCAGGTTTCTTTTTATTAACCTGGCCTTTGGATTTTTCACCCATTTAATACTCCTTAAATTGATTATCTTCCACTTCTTATCTTGGCATGAAAATGCAATATTTCCCACAATTTCAAGTCCGTTTTAAGTCAAGTCGAATATGGCATAGTGTTAAGGGTGGGACTAAAAATCAGATATTTAAAACAGTTATTCATCATTTTGTTAGTTGTTACTTTCACCCACACCACCACAGCCTCGGCGATGACCTTCCCGAAAGATACTGAAATTGATAATGCCCGAGCAGAAATTGCACAATCCAAAAAGGAACTAAGCGCTGCCCAAGAAGTGTTGAAAAAGACCACCGAAGAACTCAACAAAGCAATTGCAGAAGACAAAAGAATTAGAGCAGAACTAGAAGAAGCCCAAAGACAAAGAGAACAAACTATTGCCGAAATTAATGCTTTGATCGCAGAAATTAACCAAGTTCAAGCCCAAATTGATGACTTAGTTCGAGCAACATTTATTGACGGCACTCAACAAGAGCTTTATCTAGTTGAAGCCATTCTTTCCTCTGCTGATTCAAATGAAGCACTTTCAACTTTTAATTCATTGCAATCATTACTTGCCAATAGCAGCAAAATTATAAAAATCTTAAACGACGATAAAGCCACCCTTGAAATTAAAGAGAAAGAACTAGAAATTAAAGAAGCAGAAATTGCTGAGAAGAAGGCTCGATCAGCTGAAATTGTTGCTGAATTGACAAAAGTTAGAGCAAGAGCTGCTGAAGAGGCTGAAAAGATTAAGAAGATTGTGGCTGCACAAGAAGCCATATTGAAGAAACTTGTTCTGGCTGGACTTTCGAGAGGTAGAGCAAATGCAGCTGCTCGAGTTGGACCAGGGGATCGAATACTTGGTTCCGATATTTCTAGATGGCAACATGGAGGAAATGCTCTTATTAATTTTGTGAAAATGTATGACGCTGGTGTGAGATTTATTTTTATAAAGGGAACAGATTCTCATCCATTAGGAGCAGCACCGGCAAAATATTGGTCTTCAATTGATTTTCCTGCAGCCAGAGAAGCTGGTTTATTAACTGGTATTTATCACGCAGCTTTAATTCCCAGAGGAATTAGTGCTGATGCTGCTTTTGGAGCAGGACAACAACAAGCAGATTTACCAATTGATCATTTAAATTCTCTAGGGGGATTAGTTCCAGGAGTTTTACCAATTGTTTTAGATATTGAATCTTTTTCTAGACCTTCAGGAACAAGTGCTGAGGTTGTTACTAATTTTTCACTTGGTTTTCTCGCAAGAGTGAAAGAGCGAACTGGAAAAACAGCAATTGTTTATTCTAATTTGAATTTCGTCAGAAGTTATCTAAGAGATCCAGCCTTAACTGCTAGTCCTTTGTGGGTGGCAAATTATTCTCAAACAACTAACCCTGCTTCAACTCCTTCAGGTGGTTGTTCAAGAACAATTTGGAGTTCATCACCTTGTGATTTGAATTGGACTTTTTGGCAATACACAGATCGAGGAAATGGCCAACAGTATGGAATACCTAGAGGAAGCCTAGATTTAAACGTTTTTGCTTTTGGTTCTAATGAACTTCTAGCAATGGCTGGTTATTAATTAACCAACTAATTCGCGATGGGCTTTAGTTTCGCGATCATGTTTGCAAGGCAAACCTTTGTGGTTTGCATAACATTCATCACAAAGCAAAACCAATTGATGACAATTGTCATTTAAACAGTTTCTGAAAGATTTGGTTTTCGCTTCACATCGAGCACAGGTTCCTATCAGTTTTACGTCATTACTGAAATCAAGTGTTAGTCGATCATCAAAGGTAAATAGAGAACCTTCCCAATGAGATCTGTCGCCGTATTTGTTTCCATATCTAACAACGCCACCCTTGATTTGGTAAACCTCTTGAAAACCTCTGTTTTTCATTAAGACAGACAAAATTTCGCAGCGAATTCCACCTGTACAGTAAGTAATCACAGCTTTATTTTTTAGGTGGTCGTATTTGCCACTTTCTAATTCGTTAATGAAATCTCTGGTAGTTGACGTATTTGGAATAACGGCGTTCTTGAAGCGACCAACTTTGGCTTCGAATGCATTTCTGCCATCAAAGAAAACTACATCTTTAGATCTTTCTGCTACAAGTTTGTCAACCTCTTCGGGGCGTAAATGAATACCGCCTCCGATGATTCCTTTTTCTCCTACTTTAATTTCGTCTGTTTTACCAAAACCAACTAACTCATCTTTTATTTTGATTTTTAGTTTAGGAAAATCTCTACCAGTTCCTTCAGACCATTTGAAGTCAATTCTTTTAAATCCGGGATATTGTCTGGTGGATTTAACGTATTTCTTTAAATCTGACATTTTTCCACCAAGGGTGCCATTAATTCCTTGTTCAGAAATAATAATTCTGCCCATGATATTTAAAGTCTCACAAAGATTTTTTTGCCACAACATTAAAGCTGTTGGATCAGCAATAGGGGTGAAGGCGTAATAGAGGATCACTTTGTCTAAATCCATGGAACTAGTTTATCGCTAGGTAAATATTTATTACGAAATGTTGCTAGTGGTCGATAGAGGACTCGAACCTCCGACCTCATCCATGTCAAGGATGCGCTCTAACCAACTGAGCTAACCGACCGAAATTATTTAATTTTTTTTGGAGGTGGAGACGGGATTTGAACCCGTGTACGCGGCTTTGCAGGCCGCTGCCTCGCCTCTCGGCCACTCCACCAATTACGAGAAACTTAATTAATAAATGATCAATTTAAAAATTAAATTTCCGAGCGGACGACGGGATTCGAACCCGCGACCCTAACCTTGGCAAGGTTATGCGCTACCAACTGCGCCACGTCCGCGAATAAATAGACATTTCTTTGTTTTATGGATTTTTGTCTATTTGTACCTGTTCAAGATACCCGAAGGTGAGAATAAAGGGTTCAGTCGAGTATCGAAGTTGTGATAGCGCAGGTAATGTCTCGAGTTATGGTGCAGAAGAAAAACCTGGCTCGAGAAATGGCCTATGCACAATTTGGCACCAAACGCTTTGTTGGTTTGCAGGATGTTGCTATTGATTTGAATCGATTAACAGAACCAGGCCTTTGGGCCATCATCGGCACATTTGAAGGATCTTGGTTACTACTTAAATTTGAAAAAGAATATGAAAATCCAATTGATTATCAAGGAACTTGGAATGGAATAAATCCTGATAATTGGATTTCTTCCATGAATCAAGCTGAATATGAATCAGCAGTTGAGGGGATAAGAGAACATATTTCAAAGGGAGATGTGTACCAAGCAAATATTTGTCGAGTACTTGCTACTGAAATTAGTTCTGAGGGATTTGATATCGAAGGTTTAGCAAATTTACTAACTACAGGAAATCCTGCTCCATATTCTTGTGTAATTAGCGTTAAACAAGATGCTCACGAGAGATTAACTAAAGATGTGGCTTTAGTGTCTGCCTCTCCTGAACTATTTTTAGAAAGACAAAAACAACATATTTCTTCTAGCCCCATTAAAGGCACGGGTAAAACTGCCCAAGATCTAACAGAAAAAGATAGAGCAGAAAATGTAATGATTGTTGATTTGGTGAGAAATGATTTATCGCAAGTTTGCCAAACAGGAAGTGTTAATGTGCCAAGTTTATTAGAAACACAAGTTCATCCAGGGTTGGTTCATTTGGTTTCAACAGTAGAAGGGGAGTTAAAAAAAGAGGTAACTTGGTCAGAAATATTTAATGCTACTTTTCCACCAGGTTCGGTTAGTGGGGCGCCAAAAATAAGTGCTCTCAATTTAATTAAGAAGTTTGAGAATTCAGCTCGTGGTCCATATTGTGGAGCTATTGGTTGGATTAATACATTTAATGACACAGCGTTGATTGCGGTAGGAATTCGAACTTTTTGGAAAGATAAAGACAAACTCCTGTTTGGCACAGGGGCAGGAATTACTTGGGGTTCAGAGCCTTTAAAGGAATGGCAGGAAACGGAATTGAAATGTGCCAAATTGTTTGAAGTTGCCAGCAAAACACATAGCAAGTGATATCCCCAAGAATATAAATACTTAGAATTGACTTAATCTGTAAATATGACTGACCGTCCAACTAGTCCCATCAAGATAATCAGAGCACGAATTCGTGCAAATAGAATTGCTGATGCTGCTTGGAAAACTGCAGTATTTTTTGCAGGTTTTTTTCTTATTGGAGTTGGAATAGTTTTATTAGTATTACCTGGAACAGGTTGGGTAATGATTTTTATTGGTCTATTTACATTGGCCACTGAATTTACTTGGGCAAGTCGTTTCCTTGCCCCTCTTCGACTTAAATTAGAAAAAGCAAAATTAACCGGCAAGAAGCCAATTTGGATTTATTTCTTGTTTTTATTAGTCACAATTATTGGGGTTGCATCCAGCTGGTGGGTTTGGGTCAAGTTCGAGCGCTAGAGCATTGCTTGCAAAACCTCGATTAAATAGGCACTAAGGGTAGTATCGAATCTGTGAAGAATTCAAAAGTAGATCTCTATTTATGTGGCGTGAAAGGTTATGCCGCTGCTCAAGTCATTGTTAATTCTTATCTAAAACATGTGGGCTCAGTTGTAATTGCTCCAGATAAGGGCACAGTTGATGATCCCATCGAAATGATCTCACAACTTTTTGAATCAAATGGAGTAAAGGTTTCAGCAAAAGATCCTGCCAAAATTTCTGAATTAGCACTTGCTATTGGATGGAAAAAGCTAATTAATTCTGGTTATCAACAAGTTGTCGTTTTGCATGATTCTTTACTGCCCAAATATCGCGGTTGGAATCCATTGCTTACAGCGTTGATAAATGGTGATAGCAGAATTGGCTCAACTGCTTTGATTGCTTCCAGCGAAGTTGATGCTGGCCCAATTATTGCTCAAGAAGCAAAATCAATTAAGTATCCAATGCCTCTTGAAAATGCTATGGGCATTATTAATGCCTTGAATGAAAAATTATTAAAGAAAGTGTTTTCTCAAGTTTCCTCAAAAGGAAAAGTTGTTGGCAAACCGCAAAATCATAAATTGGCAACTTATAGCTTGTGGCGAGATGAGAAAGACTTCGATGTTGATTGGAATTTGCCTGCTGAAATTGTGTTACGACATATTCACGCTTCAAGTTACCCATATGTAGGAGCACGTAGTGTTTTAGATGGGGAAGAAGTGCGCATTTTTGACGGCAAAATCAGCAAAGAAAACCCTAGGATTGTTAATAGAACTCCAGGAAAGATTTGGAAGATTACAAATGGTGTTCCGGTAGTGGTTTGTGGCAAAGGATTAATTGAATTAACCAAGGTAAGTGGCAATAGTGGCAGATCAGTACTACCCGTAACAAAATTACTACAAAGATTTGAATAGGAATATTTAAGTGGCGGATTGTAAAGTAAAAATTGATGGCAAAGAGCAAGTTGCCTCTGAAGGAACAAATGCTATTGATTTTTACAAAGACAATAAAGACATTGTGGTGGCAAAAATCAATGGAGAAATAAAAGACTTAGCGACAGCTTTAAAAGCAAATGATGAAGTAATTGGAATAGCTGCAAATTCTGAAGAAGGCTTAGCAGTCATCAGGCATAGCACCGCCCATATTTTGGCCCAAGCTGTTCAAAAGATTCGACCACAAACAAAATTAGGAATTGGTCCTCCAATTAAAGATGGTTTTTATTACGACTTCAAGGTGGATGAAAATTTCACACCAGATGATTTAGTAAAAATTGAATCAACAATGAAAGACATCATTAAAAGCGGGCAAAGATTTACCCGCAGAGTAAGTGATGAAAAATCATTGTTAAAAGAACTTGCAAGCGAGCCTTTCAAGATTGAATTAATTGGAATTAAAGGAAACCCTGCAGATGACGTAATGGAAGTTGGCGGTGCTGAATTAACAATTTATGACAATATTGATTTTCGAAGCGGGGAAGTAGTTTGGTCAGATCTATGTCGAGGACCACATGTTCCTTCCACTAAATATCTAGGTGTACATAAATTAATGAGAACTGCGGGAGTTTATTGGCGCAGCAATGAAAAAAATCCTCAGTTGCAAAGAATCTACGGTACTGCTTGGGCAACCAAAGAAGATTTAGCAAATTACTTAAATTTGTTGGAAGAAGCAGAAAAACGAGATCATCGAAAACTTGGCGTGGAATTAGATCTATTTTCCTTCCCAGATGAGATTGGTTCTGGATTGGCTGTATTTCATCCCAAAGGTGGAGTAATTAGAAAAGTAATGGAAGATTACTCACGCAAACGTCACGAAGAATCAGGTTATGAATTTGTTTACACCCCGCACATAACAAAATCAGCTTTATTTGAAACTTCTGGTCATCTTGAGTGGTATGCCGATG
>JACCDL010744441.1_pt1 | contig 19814 bp, 13 predicted proteins | sample 7441931 | NCBI WGS metagenome assembly JACCDL01 (sample SAMN15323437, study PRJNA562643) | freshwater metagenome | isolation source: river surface water | place: USA:Blue River Watershed | collected 2017-08-16 | reverse complement strand
TCACGATGCAGCCGAAATCCGCAAGCCGCCTGAGGCCGCTGGTTAAGGTTTGGAAAGCAAGAGGACGGGATAACGCGGCGTGGCCAATTCAAAACGCAAGCCAGGCAATCGCAAGCCGATCTCCAGCCATCCGCTGTTTCCAGCGGTCGTGGCGCTGTGGTTCGGCGCCCTGTTCGGCCTTGGCAGCCTGGCGATCCGCCCAACGCTGATCGAAAGCCTGGTCCTGAAGATCGGGATCGATCTGGTCATCCCCGCCGCAGCCCCCCCGCTGGGCGTCACGGCCCGGATCCTGATCGCGCTGGTCATGGCCTCGCTCGGCGCAGCGCTTGGCGTCCTGCTTGCCCTGCGGTTGAGCCGCCCCAAGATCGTTGTCCGCGAACGCAAGCGCAATGCCAGCAATCCGGGGGGCGCCGCGACCGCTGAAGCCGCAATGTGGAACCAGCGCGACATCTTTACCGATGGCCCGGCCCGTCGCCCGATTTCCGCGCATGAGGAACTGGGCGATGCGCTGGACAGCCCGGTCCAGATGGGCAGTCGCCGGCGCGCCCTGGCGGTTGCCGAGCATGACGCGCAGCCGTTCCAACCTCAGGAAGCGGCACCCTTGCCGGGCGGGGAGCCACAGATTTTCGATATTGCCACCACTGAGCTTGATCCGGTCAGCCTGGCCCCGGCGGCAGAGGAGGAACGCGCGCCGCTCGATCTTGGCGCCTTTGCCGAGCCTGCCCAGGACCCGGCCCCGATGATGCCCGCGCAACCGCAGCCGAAACTTGACTGGTCGGCTCCGCTCCCACCCGAGCCGCCCATTGCATTGGAGCCAAGCGTGACAAGTGACCCCCAGCCCGCACCGGCCAACCCCGGCATTACCGATCTGGCCCGGCGCCTGCAGGAATCGATGGCCCGCCGCCGCGCCGCCAAGGCCGAACCGGCAAGTGCCCCGGCCCCCTCACCAATGTCGGCCACTCCGCTGGAACCGACTACGGCGATGCCGAGCGAATTCGGTTTGCCCGCGCCTGGCCAGCCAGCTTTCGTGCCGCCCCCGCCGATCCCAGTCTATGCGGCGGCGCCGTTTACTGCGCCATCAACCGCTGCTGTCGCCCCTGCGGCATCGGCTCCGATGCCGGCCGCGCTGCGCCCGGTTGCCCTTGATCTGGCCGAGGACGAAGAGCCCGTCGACCTGGCCCAGCTGATGCCGCGGCACCTTGCCATGCCGCAGGGCGCCCCGCTTGCGCCTTCTGCCCCCGCGCCCGTTTCTGTGCAGCCGTCCATCGACTTTGCCCCCGAAGAGGACGCTGAACCGGCAATGCCCCAGGCCGATGAGAGTGCCTTTGCCTCGCTGCTCAGCATCGAAACGCCGCGTCAGGAATTTGTGCGGATCGAGGAACCTGAACAACACCCGGCCACGACCGTTGAGCCGGTGGTGATCTTCCCAAGCCAGATGGCTGCGGCCCAGCCGATAGCGTCGCGCCCGTTCGATGCGCCATCCGCCGCGGTGGCGGGCGATCCGGCCGCGGCGGCAGTGGCGGCCCCGGCGGTTGACCAGACCGAAGCGGAGCTGGCCTTGCGCTCGGCATTGGCCAATCTGCAGCGGATCAGCGGCGTGGCCTAACCAGCCGCTGGCGCCACGCGCCGGTGCAATCCTATTCACAGCCGGACTTGGGCGGGGGCAAGCGATTCTTGCCCTCTTCGCAGTTGCAAAAACACCTTCCTGTCGTCATGGGAAATGTTCGCGCAATTTTCACTGCTTTTCGCGGTGGGGAAGCTTGCGCTTAATTGCCGGATTTCCGCCGTTTGCGCGCTTTCGCGCGCGAATCGTCGTGATCCGGGTGATGACAGGATGGGTTTTCGATGGGTTATCCAGCGCCGCAGGGCCTTTACGATCCGCGCAATGAGCATGACGCCTGTGGCGTGGGCTTTGTCGCCCATATCAAGGGCGCGAAAAGCCATGCGATCGTAACCCAGGCGCTTGAGATCCTCAAAAACATTGACCATCGCGGCGCCGTTGGCGCCGATCCTCTGCTGGGCGATGGCGCGGGCATCCTGATCCAGACCCCCGACGCCCTGTTCCGCAAGTGGGCCGACAAGGAAGGGCTGAAGCTGCCCGCCGCCGGCGACTATGCCGTGGCCATGTGCTTTCTGCCGCAGGACCAGGCCAGCCGCGATTTCATCGTCGGCACCTTTGAAAAGTTCATCGCCAAGGAAGGCCAGCGCCTGATCGGCTGGCGCGACGTGCCAGTGACGACCGAGGGCCTGGGCAAGACTGTGCGCGAACAGATGCCGGTGATCCGTCAGTGCTTCGTCGAACGCGGCGAGAACTGCCCCGATCAGGACGCGTTCGAACGCAAGATCTTGGCGATCCGCAAGCAGACCCAGAACCCGCTCGCCGCCCTGGCCGAAAAGCACGGAATGCCTGGGATCGCCGATCTCTACATGCCCAGCTTCTCCAGCCGCACCGTGGTCTACAAGGGCCTGTTGCTGGCAACGCAGGTGGGCAGCTTTTACGACGATCTGCGTGATCCGGACTGCGTTTCGGCGCTTGGTCTGGTCCACCAGCGGTTCAGCACCAACACCTTCCCCAGCTGGAAGCTGGCGCACCCCTATCGCTTCATCGCCCACAATGGCGAAATCAACACCGTGCGCGGCAACGTCAACTGGATGAACGCCCGCCGCCGCACCATGGAATCGGAGCTGCTCGGCGCCGATCTCGACAAGATGTGGCCGCTGATCCCGCACGGCCAGTCGGACACCGCCTGCCTCGACAACGCGCTCGAGCTGCTGCTGGCCGGGGGTTACAGCCTCGCCCATGCGGTGATGATGCTGATCCCGGAAGCCTGGGCCGGCAATCCGCTGATGGATGCCAAGCGCCGCGCGTTCTACGAATACCACGCGGCGCTGATGGAGCCATGGGACGGCCCGGCCGCCGTGGCCTTTACCGACGGCCGCCAGATCGGCGCGACGCTGGACCGCAACGGCCTGCGTCCGGCCCGCTTCCTCGTCACCGATGTCGATATTGTTGTCATGGCCTCGGAAAGCGGCGTGCTGCCGATCAAGGAAGACAATATTGTCCGCAAGTGGCGGCTCCAGCCGGGCCGCATGCTGCTGATCGATTTCGATCAGGGCCGGATCATCGAGGACGAGGAACTCAAGGCCTCGCTCGCCGCCGCCGAGCCTTACGAGGACTGGCTGCATGCCGCGCAGTACAAGCTCAAGGACCTGGAAGTGGTCGAGCCGGAGCTGGCCGCCCTGCCGCAGGAAACCACCAGCCTGCTCGATCGCCAGCAGGCCTTTGGCTATACCCAGGAAGACCTCTCGCGCTTCCTTGAGCCGATGGCCCAGAACGCCGATGATCCGCTGGGTTCGATGGGCACGGATACGCCGATCGCGGTGCTCTCCAACCGCTCGCGGCTGCTCTACGATTACTTCAAGCAGAACTTCGCCCAGGTCACCAACCCGCCGATCGACCCGATCCGCGAGGAACTGGTGATGAGCCTGGTCTCGATGATCGGCCCGCGCCCCAACCTGCTGGGCATGGAAGCCGGGACGCACAAGCGCCTTGAGGTCGACCAGCCAATCCTGACCAACGAGGACGTCGCCAAGATCCGCTCGGTCGAGGCCGCACTCGACGGTGCCTTCCGGACCGAAACGATCGATATCACCTGGGATGCCAATTCCGGGGCCGCCGGGTTGGAACTGGCGATCAAGGAAATGTGCTGGGCCGCCACCGAGGCCGTGCTGCAGGACAAGAACATCCTGATCCTGTCCGACCGCGCCCAGGGACCGGATCGCATCCCGATGCCGGCGCTGCTGGCGACGGCTGCCGTCCACCACCACCTCGTCCGCCAGGGCCTGCGCATGCAGACCGGCCTGGTGGTCGAAACCGGCGAAGCCCGCGAAGTGCATCACTTCTGTGTGCTGGCCGGCTATGGCGCCGAGGCGATCAACCCCTACGTCGCTTTTGAGACGCTGGAAGAGCTGCGCCTGCGCAAGGAGATGCCGCTCGATGCCAAGACGGTGCAGAAGAACTACATCAAGGCGGTCGGCAAGGGCATCCTGAAGGTCATGTCCAAGATGGGCATCAGCACCTATCAGTCCTATTGCGGCGCGCAGATCTTTGACGCCGTCGGCCTGTCGAGCGCCTTCATCAACCAGTACTTCACCGGCACCGCGACCACGATCGAGGGTATCGGCCTGGACGAAGTGGCCGAGGAAACCGTGCGCCGCCACGCCACGGCCTATGGCGATAACCCGATCTACAAGAACATGCTCGACGTGGGCGGGATGTACGGCCTGCGCCTGCGCGGCGAGGAACACGCCTGGACCGCGCAGAACATTGCCGCCCTGCAACACGCGGTGCGCGGCAATGTCTCGGAAAAGTATCGCGAATTCGCCCAGACCATCAACGACCAGTCGACCCGGATGCTGACCATCCGCGGGCTGATGGAGTTCAAGAAGGCAGACAAGCCGCTCGACATCAGCGAAGTCGAACCGGCCAGCGAAATCGTTAAGCGGTTCGCCACCGGGGCGATGAGCTTCGGCTCGATCAGCCGCGAGGCGCACACCACCCTCGCCCTCGCCATGAACCGGATCGGCGGCAAGTCGAACACCGGCGAAGGTGGTGAGGAACCGGACCGCTTCAAGCCGCTGCCCAACGGGGATTCGATGCGCTCGGCGATCAAGCAGGTCGCCTCGGGCCGCTTTGGCGTGACCACTGAATACCTGGTCAATGCCGACGATATCCAGATCAAGATGGCCCAGGGCGCAAAGCCCGGCGAAGGCGGCCAGCTGCCGGGCCACAAGGTTGACAAGGTGATCGGCAAGACCCGCCACTCGACCCCGGGTGTCGGCCTGATCTCGCCCCCGCCGCACCATGACATCTACTCGATCGAGGATCTGGCCCAGCTGATCCACGATCTGAAGAACGTCAACGGCGGTGCGCGCATCTCGGTCAAGCTGGTCTCCGAAGTCGGCGTCGGCACGGTGGCCGCGGGCGTTTCCAAGGCCCGCGCCGATCATGTGACCATTTCCGGCTATGAAGGCGGGACCGGCGCTTCGCCGCTCACCTCGCTCACCCACGCCGGTAGCCCGTGGGAAATCGGCCTGGCTGAAACCCAGCAGACGCTGATCCTCAACAATCTGCGCAGCCGCATCGCGGTCCAGGCTGATGGCGGCCTGCGCACCGGGCGCGACGTGGCTGTGGCCGCGCTGCTGGGTGCGGACGAGTTCGGTTTTGCCACCGCCCCGCTGATCGCGGCGGGCTGCATTATGATGCGCAAGTGCCACCTCAACACCTGTCCGGTGGGCGTAGCCACCCAGGATCCGGTGCTGCGCGCACGCTTCACCGGCCAGCCGGAACACGTGATCAACTACTTCTTCTTCGTTGCCGAAGAGCTGCGCGCGATCATGGCCGAAATGGGCTTCCGCACGATTGCCGAAATGGTTGGCCGGGTTGACCGGCTCGACATGAAGCAGGCGATCGATCACTGGAAGGCCAAGGGCGTCGACCTGAGCCGGATCCTCCACCAGGTTCCGCTGGGTGACAGCCCCTCGCTCGGCTGGTCGGGCACGCAGGACCATGGCCTCGAAAAGGCGCTCGACAACGATCTGATCGCCGCCGCCGCCGATGCGCTGGACAAGCAGCAGCCGGTGGTGATCGAGCGCAAGGTGATCAACGTCAACCGCACGGTCGGCGCGATGCTCTCGGGCGAGGTGGCCAAGCGCTATGGCCACGCCGGCCTGCCGGACAACACCATCGCCATCCGCCTTACCGGCGTGGCCGGGCAAAGCTTTGGCGCGTTCCTGGCCCATGGCGTAACGCTCGACCTGACCGGCGATGCCAACGACTATGTCGGCAAGGGCCTGTCGGGTGGCCGCGTGATCGTACGCCAGCCGGCCCATGTTGCGCGTGAAGCCAGCCAGAACATCATCGTCGGCAACACCGTCCTTTACGGTGCGATCGCGGGTGAGGCCTATTTCAACGGCGTTGCTGGCGAACGCTTTGCCGTCCGCAACTCGGGCGCAATCGCGGTGGTCGAAGGGACCGGCGATCACGGCTGCGAGTATATGACTGGCGGCGTGGTCGTCGTGCTGGGCCGCACCGGTCGCAACTTCGCCGCCGGCATGTCGGGCGGGGTCGCCTATGTCTATGACGAGCGTGGCGAATTCGCCAAGCTGTGCAACCCGGCGCAGGTTGACCTGCTGCCAATCGCCGCAGAGCGCGACGAGGAGGACGGCGCCGGCCGTCCACAACAGCGGCCGCGTTCGGTCGAGGACTTTGGCATGGGCGACATGCTGCGCCACGATGCCGAACGCCTGCGCATCCTGCTTGAGCGCCACCACCTCCACACCGGCAGCCAGCGCGCCCGCGCCCTGCTGGATGACTGGGGCAATGCGCTGGGCAAGTTCATCAAGGTGATGCCCAAGGACTATGCACGGGCATTGCAGCAGCTTGAAGCTGAGCGGCTTGAAGCCGCCTCGGTCGCGGCAGAATAAGGACGGGGACGATGGGCAAGGAAACAGGCTTTCTCGAGCTGGACCGCCAGGATCGCACCTATGCCGATCCCAAGGAACGGCTGAAGCACTACAAGGAATTCGTGATCCCGCATGCCGAACCGGCGCTGAAGGCGCAGGCTTCGCGCTGCATGAATTGCGGCATTCCTTATTGTCACAATGGCTGCCCGGTGAACAACATCATCCCGGACTGGAACCATCTGGTCTATGAGGGTGACTGGCAGAATGCGCTGGAAGTGCTGCATTCAACCAACAACTTCCCCGAATTCACCGGCCGCATCTGCCCCGCCCCCTGCGAGGCGAGCTGCACGCTGAACATTGTTGACCAGCCGGTGACGATCAAGAGCATCGAATGCGCGATCGTCGACAAGGGCTGGGAAAACGGCTGGATCCACCCCCAGGTGCCCGCCAAGCGCACCGGCAAGACGGTGGCCGTGGTCGGCTCGGGCCCGGCCGGCCTGGCCGCGGCACAGCAGCTGGCCCGTGCCGGCCATTCGGTGACGGTGTTTGAAAAGAACGACCGCGCCGGCGGCCTGCTCCGCTATGGCATCCCCGACTTCAAGATGGAAAAGCACCTGATCAACCGGCGGCTGGTCCAGATGGAAGCCGAAGGGGTGTCGTTCCGCACCTCGACCGAAGTGGGCGTCCACGTTTCGATCGAAAGCCTCAAGGAAAACTTCGACGCAATCGTCCTGTCGGGCGGCGCCGAAGACCCCCGCCGCCTGGAAATCCCCGGCGCGGAACTGCCCGGCGTGCGGCTGGCGATGGAATTCCTGACCCAGCAGAACAAGCGCGTCGCGGGTGACGATGAACTGCGCGCTGCGCCGCGCGGCACCCTGACCGCGACCGGCAAGCACGTGATCGTGATCGGCGGCGGCGATACCGGCTCTGACTGCGTTGGCACCTCCAACCGCCAGGGCGCGGCATCGGTGACCCAGCTGGAAATCATGCCCAAGCCGCCGGAGAAGGAAAACAAGCAGCTGACCTGGCCCGACTGGCCGCTCAAGCTGCGCACCTCCAGCAGCCATGAAGAAGGCGTTGCACGGGACTGGTCGGTCCTGACCAAGCGCGTGATCGGCGAAAACGATGTAACCGGCCTGGAATGCGTTCGCGTGGAATGGGTCGATGGCCGAATGCAGGAAGTCGCCGGCAGCGAATTCGTGCTCAAGGCCGACCTGATCCTGCTGGCCATGGGTTTTGTCGGCCCGCGCAAGCAGGGCCTGCTCGATCAGGCCGGGGTCGAACTCGATGGCCGCGGCAATGTGGCCGCCAACGTGATCGACTATCGCACCAGCGATCCGCAGATCTTCGCCTGTGGCGACATGCGCCGCGGCCAGAGCCTGGTCGTCTGGGCGATCCGCGAAGGCCGCCAGGCCGCCCGCGCTGTCGACGAGGCGCTGATGGGGGCAAGCGAGCTGCCGCGCTAAGCGGCAGCCCCTTCCCAAGCCAGCCTGCACGCCCTAACCGGCGGGCATGAAGATCGCATTCCTTGCCTGCCCCGCCACGCTGCCTGGTTTACCCACCCGGCGGCCCGATGCCTTTGAGCATGACCTCTATGTCGATGCGCTGCGCGCCGGAATCGGCAATCGCGGGACGGTGACCGACATTGACTGGCGCGCACCGCTTGAAACGCTGGCGCAGTTTGACGCGGCGATCCTGGGCACGCCGTGGGACTATACCGAGGCCAAGGATGAATTCCTGGCCCGGCTAGGCGAACTGGAGCAGGCTGGGGTCACGGTCTGCAATCCGCTGGCCGTGGTGCGCTGGAATTCGGACAAGCTCTACCTCAAGGAACTGGGTGAGCGCGGGGCGGTGACCATCCCGACGGTGTGGCCGGAACGCGCCGGACCGGCGGATGTGCTGGCCGCTTTCGAACACTTCCAGACCGACCGGGTGGTGGTGAAGCGCCGCGTCGGCGCGGGGGCGATCGGCCAGGACAGCTTTACGCGCGACAATCCGCCGCCGGCCGACTGGTCGCTGGATCAGGCGGCGATGATCCAGCCCTTCCTGCCCGCGATCCAGACCGAGGGCGAGCAGAGCTTCATCTTTATCGACGGCGCGCTCAGCCATGCCCTGCTCAAGCAGGCAACCGGCGGGGATTACCGGATCCAGACGCTTTATGGCGGCTTCGAAACCCCGCTCGACCCCGCCCCGGCCGACCGCGCCGCCGCCGAGGCGGTGTTCGCACTGCTGCCGTTCGACCAGCCGCCACTCTATGCGCGGATCGACATGGTCCGGCTGGAGGACGGCCGCCTGGCGGTGATCGAGGCCGAACTGATCGAACCCTATCTCTATCCCGAACAGGGCCCCAACCTGGGGTCGATGCTGGCGGATGGAATCCTGCGGCGGGCGAGCTAGCGCGATCTTCCTACATCGCCTGCGCCGGTTAACTCTTCAGAATTATCCTTAATTTCAAAGGTTTTAGTCTGTTGGGGTGAGGGCCCAGTCGACCCCGCCCCGCCCCTTGGCTTCGAGGAAGGCATTGGCCTGACTGAAGTGCCTGCATCCCAGAAAGCCGCGGTGCGCCGATAGCGGGCTGGGGTGGGGCGCGATCAGGATCAGGTGGTGGCTGTTCTGCAGGCCGGGCACTGACTGGGCCTTCTTCTGGGCGTGGCTGCCCCACAACAAGAAGACGCAGGGTTCGGCCTTGGCCGCCACGGCGGCAACCACGGCATCGGTGATCTCTTCCCAACCCCGCCCCTGGTGCGAGGCAGGTTGGCCGTCCTCCACGGTCAGCGCGGCGTTGAGCAGCAATACGCCCTGCTGCGCCCACTTGGTCAGATTGCCGTGGCGCGGGATCGGCAAGCCAAGGTCGCTTGCCAGTTCCTTGTAGATATTGACCAGGCTGGGCGGCACCTTCACCCCGTCCTGCACCGAGAACGACAATCCGTGGGCCTGGCCGGGGCCGTGATAGGGATCCTGCCCGAGGATCACGACCTTGACCGCTTCAAGCGGGGTCAGATCGAGCGCGGCCAGCCGGGTGCCGCGCGGCGGATAGATCGCCTTGCCGGCGGCTTCCTCAGCTTTGAGAAAGCCGCCAAGCTGCCGTGATTTGGGACTGGCCAGCACCGGGTCCAGCACGGAACGCCAGCTTTCAGGAACCGCATCGCCATTTGCCATCGCCGTCATGCTCCCACAGCAGGGCTTTCATCCCTTCGCCAATCGGCCTAAGCACCAAGCCTTATGGCTGTCCATCTCCACGAAGAAGACCTCCCCGGCGATGTCTTTGCGCCCGGCCCGATTGCGGTCGATACCGAAACCATGGGGCTGATCACCCCGCGGGACCGGCTCTGCGTCGTCCAGTTGTCTGACGGGCAGGGTGACGAGCATCTGGTGCGGTTCAAGCCGGGCACGGACTATGCCGCACCGAACCTCAAGGCGGTGCTGGCCGATCCGGCGCGGGTCAAGCTGTTCCACTTTGCCCGGTTCGATCTGGCCGCAATCGAACATTACCTGGGTATCACCGCCACGCCGGTGTTCTGCACCAAGATCGCCAGCAAGCTGGTGCGGACCTATACCGACCGCCACGGGCTGAAGGACCTGGTTCGTGAGCTGCTGGGCAAGGAACTCTCCAAGCAGCAACAATCGAGCGACTGGGGCGGGCCGGTATTGAGCGAGGCACAGCTGGAATATGCCGCATCGGACGTCCGCTATCTCCATGCCATGCACGCCATTCTGGTTGAGCGGCTGGCGCGCGAAGGGCGTACCGAACTGGCCCAGGCCTGCTTCGATTTCCTGCCGCACCGGGCCCGGCTCGATCTGGCCGGCTGGCCGGACAAGGACATCTTCAGCCACGAGTCATGAGCCACAGGGTAGCACAGCGTCATGACTGAAGCCGCCGACCGCATCCGTGACCAGCGCCGCCACTGGGCCGCGCCGGGCGGGTCGCATGACCGGCTGGTCCGGATCCTGGCCCGCTGGCTGCCGGGGGCCGTGGGTGTGGTTGCCGCCGCAATGATCCTCGGCCCGCTGTTCCCGCGCGGCGAAATCAGCTTCCTGCTCGATCGCAACAAAGTGGCAACCACCGAGGACCGGCTGGTCGTCGCCAATGCCATGTACCGGGGCGAAGATAACCAGGGCCGCCCCTTCACCGTCACTGCCGCAAGTGCGGTCCAGGCCTCGCTGGCCGATCCCGTGGTGCGGATGAAGGGCATGGTCGCCCGAATTCTGATGGCGGACGGGCCGGCAGAGCTTTCGGCCCAGGGCGGCAACTACGATTACGATCGCGAAGCGGTTGATGTCGCCGGACCAGTCACATTCTCGGCCGCTGATGGCTATCGCATGACTACGGGCCATGTCGCTATCGATCTGAAAGGCCAGCGCGTTCTTGGCGACGGCGGCGTCAGCGGTGCGATCCCGGCTGGCACTTTTGCGGCGCAACGCTTAGTAGCCGATCTTAATGCGCGGACTGTCGCGCTGGAAGGCAATGCCCGGTTGGTAATGACCCCGGGCCAATTGAGGATGCCCTGATGGCCGAAGCTTCGCTTTCCCGTCTTGCCTTGCGTTCACTAGCGGGCGGTTTTGCGATTGGCGCGATTGGCCTGCTGGCAATCGGCCGGTCCGATGCCCAGGCGCTGGGCGGGCACGATAGCAACGCCCCGGTCAGTTATGCGGCTGACCGGATTGAACTGCAGGACCGCCAGGACCGCGTCGTGCTGGCCGGCAACGTCAAGATCAGCCAAGGTGACCTGCAGCTCTCCGCCGACCGGACGACGGTGGCCTTCACTGATCAGGGCAGCTTGCAGATCCAGCGGATCGACGCAACCGGGGGTGTCTCGGTCAATCGCGGCACTGAAAGCGCGCGCGGTGACGCGGCGATCTATGACTTCAACCGACGGGTCATTACCCTGGCGGGTAACGTGGCGCTGAAGCGGGGCAGCGACACCCTTAACGGTGGACGCCTGGTGATCGATCTCAACAGCGGGATATCCAGTGTCGATGGTCGCGGCTCTGCCCAGACGGGTGGCCGGGTCAGCGGGACGTTTGCCGTACCCAAGCGCAACTAGTCCTGGCGGTCGGGCGACGGTCCTTGGTCCTTGGCCCAGGGCGAGTGGTGAACCGATACCGGCTTGACCGGCAGTGAACCGGGGTCATCCGGCGCTGGGATTGAGCAATAAGCCGTAGCCAGGATTCCAAGCGACCAGGTCACCGCTTTCCAGCGGCTTTGGAAGACGGTTGTGATCCGAGGCCCGAACATGAGCCAAAGAATAGCCGGCGGCTGTTAACAAAGCCTTCTGTTAGTCCTCGGCACCAGCTTCATGCTTGAGCGTGTAGAGCAAGTCCAAAGCCTCGCGCGGGCTGAGCGCGTCGACATCCAGCCCCCGCAGCCGCTCGCGCAGGGTGTCGACCAGATCGGCGCGGGCTTCGGCGGCGGCGGCAAACAGCGGCAAATCGCCCAGACCGGCGGCCAAACCACCGGTCTCCGCACGCCCCTTCTCAAGGCGTTCAAGCACAGCCTTGGCCCGCGATACCACGGGCGCAGGCACACCGGCCAGCTTCGCCACGGCCAAGCCATAGGATCGATCAGCTGGCCCTTCCGCCACCTCGTGCAGCAGGACCAGATCGCCCTTCCATTCGCGGGCCCGGACGTGATGGAGCGACAGCGCTTCGCAGCTTTCGGCAAGGCGGGCCAGCTCGTGGTAATGGGTCGCGAAGAGGCAGCGGCACCGGTTCACCCCGTGAACCGCCTCAACCACGGCCCAGGCCAGCGCAAGGCCATCATAGGTGGAGGTACCGCGGCCGACTTCATCCAGGATCACGAAACTACGCTCGGTCGCCTGGGCGAGGATCGCCGCCGTCTCGACCATTTCAACCATGAAGGTCGAGCGGCCCCGCGCCAGATTGTCTGACGCGCCGACCCGGCTGAACAGGCGGTCGACCAAGCCGATCCGCGCTGACTGGGCCGGGACGAAGCTGCCCGCCTGGGCCAGCAGCACGATCAGCGCATTCTGGCGCAGGAAGGTGGACTTACCACCCATGTTCGGCCCGCCGACAAGCCAAAGCCGATCTTGCGGCAGCAGGCGGCAATCGTTGGCCACAAACCGCTCACCCTTGGCTGCCAGTGCCGCCTCCACCACCGGATGGCGTCCGCCACTGATGTCTAGGCAGGCATCGGTGACTACGTCTGGTCGTGCCCAACCGCCTTCGGCGGCCCGTGCCGCAAGGGCGGCAGCGACATCGATCCGGGCCAATGCTGCAGCGGTGGTGGCGATCGCCTGCCGCGCGGCAACCGCCATGGCGACGAGATCCTCGAAATGTGCTTCCTCAGCCGCCAGCGCCCGACCGCCGGCCTCGGCGATCCGGGTCGCCTCTTCGTGCAGGGCCACCGCATTGAAGCGGACGGCCCCAGCCATGGTCTGGCGATGGGTAAAGCCGCTGTCCGGAGCCATCAGCGGATCCGCTCGTCCAGCGGGCACCTCGATGAAATAGCCCAGCACGCCGTTGTGGCGCACCTTGAGTGCCGCGATCCCCGTCTGGTCGCGGTACTTGGCCTCAAGCAGGGCAATGGCCCGCTTGGCGTCACCAGAGATGCGACGCAGCTCATCAAGCGCGTGATCATAACCTTCGGCGATATAGCCACCCTGCCCACGTTCGGTCGGCGGGGTGGCCACCAAGGCCCGCGTGAACAGATCGACCAGCGCACCGTGACCCGCCAGTCCGGGTAGCAGCGCCTCAAGCAGCGCCGGTCGATCGCTGCGATGTTGCAGATGATCGTGGATCCGTCGCGCTTCGGACAGGCCGTCGCGCAGTTGCCCCAGGTCGCGCGGGCTGCCCCGCCCGGCCACGATGCGGCCAAGCGCCCGGCCGACATCCGGCGCAGCGCGTAGAACCGCGCGCAGATCCCCACGCAGCAAGGCATCGTCGTGCAGCCATTGCACCAGATCGAGCCTTGCCCCGATTGCCTCTGCATCGGTCAACGGCGCGGCGAGATCCTCTGCCAGCTGGCGAGCCCCCGCACCGGTCACGCACCGGTCAATCGCCTCGACCAGGCTGCCCTTACGGGTGCCCTGACTGGAAACGAGGATTTCAAGGCTGGCCCGGGTGGCCTCATCCATCGCCAGATGGGCGGACTGGCCCAGCACGACCGGCGGCAAGAGCAAGGGCAGGCGCCCGCGTCCGACATGGTCCAGGTAAGCGATCAGCCCCCCTGCAGCCGCCAGCATCGCGCGCGAGAACTGGCCAAACCCGTCGAGCGTGGCGACCCCATGCACGGCCTTCAATCGCGCCTCGCCGCCATCGCTGGAAAAGGTGCTGACCGGGCGTGGAATGCCTTCGGGCGGGCATGCGTCCCACCCATCGGGCGCAACGACTTCGCTGGCTCCGAGGCGAGCCAGGGCCGCACCAAGCCGCTCGGGCGGGCACTCCTCCAGCTCCATCCGCCCGGTTGAAATATCGCAGGCGGCGATCCCGCAGCTGCCGCGCACTTCGCAGATTGCGGCCAGGACATTGGCGCGGCGCGGTTCGAGCAGAGCTTCCTCGGTCAGCGTCCCGGCCGTAACGAAACGGACGATATCGCGGGCAACCAAGGCCTTTGAGCCGCCGCGCTTCTTCGCCTCCTCGGGCGTCTCGGTCTGTTCGGCGATCGCGACCCGGCAGCCGCCCTTGATCAGGCGGGCGAGGTAGCCCTCGGCCGAATGGACCGGCACGCCGCACATTGGGATCGGCACCCCCATGTGCTCGCCCCGACTGGTGAGGGCGATGTCGAGGATCTGGGCAGCCTGCTTGGCATCATCGAAGAACAGCTCGAAGAAATCGCCCATGCGGTAGAACAGCAGGCAATCCCCAGCTTCTGCCTTCAGCGCCAGGTACTGCGCCATCATCGGGGTTGCGGCTCCACTCATCGGATCGGGTTAGCCGGGTGAATACGATTCGCCCAAGTCGGCCAAGGCAGCTTTCCCCTATCCCGTAACGCTTAGTTCCGTTAGGGCGGCGGCGACAATGGAGGTTGCGGTGTCCGACGAAACGAGTGCGCGGGACGATAACAGCAAGGTAAGCTTCACCGAACGTGAAGCGCTGTTTTACCACAAGACAATCCGCCCCGGTAAAATCGAGATCATCGCCAGCAAGCCGATGGCGACCCAGCGCGACCTGAGTCTGGCCTATTCGCCGGGCGTGGCCGTGCCGGTACAGGCCATCGCTGACAATCCGGCCGATGCCTATGAATATACTGCGCGCGGCAACCTTGTCGCCGTGATTTCCAACGGCACGGCGATCCTGGGCATGGGCAACCTGGGGGCCCTTGCCTCCAAGCCGGTGATGGAAGGTAAGGCGGTGCTGTTCAAACGCTTTGCCGATGTCGATTCGATCGACATCGAACTGGCCACCGAAGACCCGGATGCCTTTATCGAGGCGGTCGCGTTGATGGAGCCGAGCTTTGGCGGGATCAACCTTGAAGACATCAAGGCCCCTGAATGCTTCGTGATCGAGCAGGCACTGCGGGAACGGATGAAGATTCCGGTCATGCACGACGACCAGCACGGCACGGCGATCATCGCCGCCGCGGGCTTGGTCAATGCCTGCTATCTGACCGGCCGCGAGTTCAAGGATGTGAAGGTTGTGGTCAATGGTGCCGGCGCATCGGCGCTGGCCTGCACCGCGCTGATCAAGTCGATGGGCGTGCGACACGAGAACGTGACCGTTTGCGATCGCTCAGGCGTGATTTACCGCGGTCGTGAATCCGGCATGGACCAGTGGAAGAGCGCACATGCGATCGACACGACTGCGCGCAGCCTGGAGGAAGCGCTGGTCGGGGCCGACATCTTCCTCGGGCTGTCGGCAGCCGGCGCGCTGAAGCCCGAATATGTGGCAAAGATGGCGGACAAACCGATCATCTTCGCCATGGCCAACCCCGATCCGGAAATCCGGCCCGAGGAAGCCAAGGCCGTGCGCCCCGATGCAATCATCGCCACCGGACGTTCGGACTATCCGAACCAGGTGAACAACGTGCTGGGCTTCCCCTTCATCTTCCGCGGGGCGCTCGACGTGCGGGCAACCGCAATCAACGAGGAAATGAAGATCGCCGCGGCCAAGGCCATCGCCGAACTGGCGCGTGAGCAGGTGCCGGAGGAAGTGGCCGCCGCCTATGGCAAGAAGCACCAGTTCGGGAATGACTATATCATCCCCGCCCCCTTCGATCCGCGCCTGATGGAAGTCGTCTCCTCGGCCGTGGCCAAGGCGGCGATGGACACCGGCGTGGCGCAAAAACCGATCGAGGACTTCGACGCCTATCGTCACAGCCTGAAGGCCCGGCTCAATCCGACCACCTCGGTCCTGACCCAGGTCTATGAGCAGGTGAAGGCCAACCCCAAGCGGGTGATCTTTGCTGAAGCCGAAGACGAAGTCGTCCTGCGCGCGGCAATCCAGTATCGCGATTTCGGCTATGGCGAACCGGTTCTGGTTGGCCGGACCGAGCAGGTGAAGGCCAAGCTGGTCGAGCTGGGGGTCGAGAACCCTGACAGCTATCAGATCGAAAACTCGATGGTGAGCGAGCACGTGCCGGCGATGGTCGAGGCGCTCTACGCCAAGTTGCAGCGCCGCGGTTTCCTGGAACGGGATGTGCGTCGCATGGTCAACCAGGACCGCAATGTCTTTGCTTCGCTACTGCTCAAGCTTGGCATTGGTGATGCAATGGTCACGGGCAAGACCCGCACCTTTGCCCAAACCATCCGCGAAGTTCGCCAGGTCATCGAGCCGCAGGAAGGACGCCTGCCGTTTGGCATCCACCTGATGATCGGCAAGAACTATACCGTGTTCCTGTCCGACACGACAGTCAATGAGCGGCCCACCGCCGAGGAACTCGCCGTGATCGCCAAGGAAACCGCGGCCGTCGCGCGGCGGCTGGGGCATGAGCCGCGGGTGGCATTCCTGTCCTATGCCACCTTCGGCAACCCGCCCGGCCGTTGGCTGGATTCGATCCGCGGCGCCGTTGCGATCCTCGATGCCGAGCAGCCCGGATTTGAATACGAGGGCGAAATGGCGCCCGATGCCGCGCTCAACCCGACCGTCATGAAGAACTATCCGTTCAGCCGGTTGACCGCACCGGCCAACGTGCTGGTCATGCCCGGGCTGCAATCGGCCAATATCTCGGCCAAGCTGCTGCGCGAGCTGGCTGGCAATGCCACGATCGGGCCGATGCTGATCGGGATGGAAAAGCCGGTCCAGATCATCCCGATGACGGCAATTGCGCCGGACATTCTGACCCTGGCCGTGCTGGCTGCGTCAGGCGTGGCGGGCTGAACAATGCATCTGCCGCGCTGGGGATGGTCCACTCATCCCCAGGCGCGGTAGACGCCGTAGCTGCTGGTCAGGGTCAATACGATTCCGACCAGGATCAGCATGGTTTTCGGCGGGAAATGCTTCGCTGCCCAAGCGCCCAGCGGAGCAGCCGCGACCCCGCCGATCAGCAGGCCCAGCGTCGCCCCGGCGACATCGGCGAATCCAAGGTGATAAATGAAGGTGGCGCTGATTGTCAGCGTCAGGAAGAACTCGACCGTATTGACCGTGCCGACCACCTTGCGCGGATCGGCGCCCTGGATCAGCAGGTTCGAGGTTACGACCGGCCCCCAGCCGCCGCCGCCCGCCGCATCAAGAAAGCCGCCAACCAGACCAAGCGGCGCGACCAGTCCGGCCTCGCGCAGCTTCGGCGGATAGAACAGGCCGCGTGCCAACAGATAGAGTCCGATCCCGGCCAGGTAAGCCAGCACAAACGGCTTCACCACATTGGCATCGAGCGAAGTCAGGACATAGGCCCCGGCAATCCCGCCCAGTACGCCAGGAACCAGCAACCGGAAGAACAGTGCCTTATCGACATTGCCGTGCAGCAGGTGGCTGATGCCCGAAGTCGCCGTGGTGAAGCATTCCACCACGTGGACCCGCTGTGACGCCATGGCGGGCGGTACACCCAACACGCCGACTAACAGGGTGTTTGAAATCACACCGAACGCCATGCCAAGCGCGCCATCGACCAGCTGGGCAGCAAAGCCCACCCCGATGAAAGGGAGCAGGTAGGCAAGATCGATTGCGCCGAGGTCCATGACCGACTCCGTTGGTGGGTTTTGTCGATCAAAAAACTAGAGTTAGCCAAGCCCCCGCGCCAGAAAGTTTTTCACGGCAGCGCCGAAGCGAAATTATCCTGCGGCAGCCGGTTGCTCCGGCCGATCAGACCCGACGGCGATAGCGGAAATACCAGACCTCATGACCGTAAACGGTCCGCGCCTTGTGCTCATAGCGGGTTTCAGGCCAGCCACCGGGGCGCTGCTGGAAGTCCTGCGGTTTATCGATCAGCCAGTCAAACTGGTCGGTATGCCGCCGCATGACCATCAAGGCATGGCGGACGTAGATTGGATGGTCCGTGCCAAACCGGAATTCACCGCCTGGACGGAGTTTCGCAGCAAAGAGGTCAACCGGCCCATCATTCATCATCCGGCGCTTGGCGTGGCGGGCCTTGGGCCAGGGATCGGGATGGAGCAGATAGAGGAACGAGAGCGACCCGTCTGGTATGCGCCGCAGGACTTCCAGCGCATCACCGTGGTGAATCCGGACATTCCCAAGCGGCGGATGCGCACCATGATCGCCCGAGACATGGACCAAGGCCTGGGCCACCCCGTTGATGAAGGGCTCTGCGCCGATGAAGCCATGATCGGGCAGCATGTCCGCGCGGGCTGCCATATGCTCCCCGCCGCCGAAACCGATCTCGAAATGCAGCGGGCAGTCGTGCCCGAACAGGCGTTCCGCCGTCACCGCGCTTTCCAGGGGCACAGCAATCTGCGGCAGCAATTGATCGACCAGGTCCTGCTGCCCGGCGCGCAGTGGCTTGCCCTTGGAACGCCCGTAGAGACGGTTGATCGTGGTCGGGTCGCCAGGTTTGTGCGCAGTCATGGAGCGCGCGCTTAGCCGCTGTCCTGGAACGCTGCAATGAAAACGGCCCGCCTCGCGAGGAGACGGGCCGCTTCGAACATTGGGGACCTGGTGCCGTTAGGCGGCGACTGCCTCTTCACCAGGATCGCGGAGCACATAGCCGCGACCCCAGACAGTTTCGATATAGTTCTCACCACCGCAGGCATGGGCCAGCTTCTTGCGCAGCTTGCAAATGAACACGTCGATGATCTTGAGTTCGGGTTCATCCATCCCGCCGTAAAGGTGGTTGAGGAACATTTCCTTGGTCAGCGTCGTGCCCTTGCGCAGCGAAAGCAGCTCAAGCATGGCATATTCCTTGCCGGTCAGATGAACGCGAGCGCCATCGACTTCGACAGTTTTGGCATCCAGGTTCACGGCCAGCTTGCCCGTGCGGATGATCGACTGCGAATGACCCTTCGACCGTCGCACGACGGCGTGAATGCGGGCGACGAGTTCCTCGCGGTGGAACGGCTTAGTGACATAATCATCCGCGCCGAAACCGAAGGAGCGGACCTTCGAATCCATTTCCGAAATGCCCGAGAGGATCAGGACCGGGGTCTGGACCTTCGCGACGCGCAGCTTCTTAAGCACATCATAGCCGTGCATGTCGGGCAGGTTCAGGTCGAGGAGGATGATGTCGTAATCGTAGAGTTTGCCCAGGTCCAAGCCCTCTTCGCCCAGATCGGTCGAATAGACATTGAAACCTTCGGTGGTCAGCATCAGTTCGATGGCCCGTGCCGTGGTCGGCTCGTCCTCGATCAGCAGTACGCGCATGGGTGGTCCCCCCTTTGCCCCGTGGTCGGCAATGACCCCTTCAGCAGGGTCAGTACCTGTCATTAACCATATGACCAATGAAGAGGAAAGGTTAATTTGTCGTAAATGTCCGGAATCAGGCGATTCGCGTAGCTGAAAGGTGATTTCGGACGGCCCTTGGGCGGACTTGAAACACGTCTATACCCATACGAGTAACCCGAAGAATTTATGGCCCGCAGCCGCCTACTTCGGCAACATCGCAAGGGGCAGGAGGGGGTGGGCGTTCCACGGATTTGGCATGAAACCAGTCGCCTTTCCGCTCACAAGCGACCAGCGGATTGGGACCCCCAGCGGGATATAGCCGTTGGCTATGGTCAGCTGGGCCTCCGCCTGGGCAAAAAGATCGGCCCGCTTCGCCGGATCAGGCTCAATCAGGGCAAGGCCCGTCAGACGGTCTGCACTGGCACTGCAGGCCGTGCGGACGGCTGCGCAACTCAGCTGGTTCAGAAACCAGCTGGCCCGCGCATAGCGAGCAACAGTGTCGACCAGACGAAGGTCAGCAGACGCATTTTCGCGCACCTGCACCGCTTCCACGCCGATTGCCTTGAAGTCCTCCGCCAGCCGCGCAAACAGAAGGTCGCTTCCCGGCCCACTGGGCAAGG
>JACCDL011170292.1_pt1 | contig 19838 bp, 26 predicted proteins | sample 7441931 | NCBI WGS metagenome assembly JACCDL01 (sample SAMN15323437, study PRJNA562643) | freshwater metagenome | isolation source: river surface water | place: USA:Blue River Watershed | collected 2017-08-16 | reverse complement strand
GGTGGCATGGGATTACCTAACACACTTTGCTAGACCGCTAAGTGCAACAGCGAATATTGCGGAATTAAGAGTAGATTTTTACGGAAGAAGAATCCAACTCTACGGATCAGATAACCCTGATTCTCTACGAGGACAGTATTTTGATGGAGTTGTATTAGACGAAATCGGAGACCAGAATCCTAAGATTTGGAATGAAATCATTCGACCAGCACTAGCAGACCGCAAGGGATGGTGTCTATTTATCGGCACTCCTAAAGGCAACAACCATTTCAAGGAACTGTTTGACAGAGCAGGAAAAGAAGAAGGATGGTCGGCTCTACAGTTTAAAGCGAGTGAGACTAAGCTCTTAGATGAGGATGAGCTCTGGGCAGCCCGAAAAGAAATGGGCGATGACAAATACAACCAAGAGTTTGAGTGCAGTTTTAACGCAGCAGTAGAAGGTAGTTACTACGGAAAGCTAATCAATGATCTGGAATCCAAAGGCCGACTATGCGAGATTACAAGAGATGATCTCTGCCGAACTTATGTGGCTTGGGATTTGGGCATGGGTGATAGCACAGCAATATGGGTGGCACAGGCCACAGGACAAGAAGTAAGACTCTTAGACTATGTAGAGAATCATGGTCAAGGTCTAGATTGGTATGTCAATTGGTTAAAAGAAAACCATTGGCATCAAGCAGAGCAACTCCTACCGCACGATGTGGAAGTAAGAGAGCTAGGTACAGGCAAAAGTAGATTGGAAGTGTTGAGAGAATCAGGACTAGATGTCAGGGTTCTGCCAAGACTTTCTGTAGAGGATGGCATACAGGCAGTTCGTAGAATGTTGCCTAAATGTTGGTTTAATATGCCACAAGTAAAACAAGGACTCGATTGCCTAAGAAACTATAGGCGAGAGTATGACGAAAAGCGTAATGTGTTCTACGATAAGCCTATGCATGATTGGGCAAGTCATGGAAGTGATAGTTTTCGGTATCTTGCACTAGGAATGGAACAAGAGACTTCTTGGAGTGAGCCAATTAAGATTAACACCAAATGGATCGTATAAATGGATGAAGGCAAATTAAAAGGCATACTAGATGCCGAGATCGACAATGCCATTGGTTTCATTGAAACAGAAACCACAGACGATAGGCGCAAGGCGATTGAATACTACAACCGTTATCCCTATGGTAACGAGGTAGACGGCCGTAGCCAGATCGTTACAGGCGAAGTGGCAGAAGTAGTCGATGGTGCATTGCCACAATTACTGCGTGTATTTACACAGTCAGACGAGATGGTTCGGTTCGAGCCTAAGTTCCCAGGCGATGAGGAAAAGGCTAAACAGGCTACCGAGTATGTCAATTGGGTAATGAACAAGGACAACGATGGAGTCCTGATATTCCATAACTGGTTCAAAGATGCTCTGTTACAGAAGAACGGTATCGTCAAGGTCTATTGGGATGAGAAGGTTGATGTAACCAAGGAAACCTACAAAGACCTGACTGAAGAAGAACTAACCATGTTGGTTACTGATCCTGGTGTAGAAGTAGTTAGCCAAGACAGCCGACAGGTATCCGAGTCTGTAGACCCGATGACAGGTGCAGTAATCCCTGTATTTGCCTACGATGTAAAGATCAAAAAGACAAACAAAGATGGCAAGGTAGTTATCGAGAATGTGCCGCCTGAGGAGTTCTTGATCTCCAAGAAGGCTAGAACCATTGGCGATAGCCCATTTGTAGCCCACAGACGCTTAATTACTCGTTCTGACTTGGTAGCGATGGGATTCGATAAGAAGATTATCGAGACTCTGCCTACATTCGGAGACATCACCTACAACCAAGAGCGAGTAGCTCGTTTTACCCAAGGTGAGCAGCCAGACGATCAGAACATGGTCGATGAGTCCATGCAAGAAGTAGAAGTATTTGAGTGCTATATCAAATGCGACATGGATGGCGATGGAATTGCCGAGTTACGCAAAGTAACCTACTCAGGCAAGGAAATCCTAGACAACGAAGAAGCAGACTTTGTACCGTTTGCAAGCATCTGCCCAATCCCAATGCCACACAAGTTCTTTGGTCAGAGTTTGGCAGATCGGGCGATGGATCTACAACTGATTAAATCTACAGTTACTCGTCAAATTCTTGACAATATGTATATGACAAACAGTCCTCGTATGCAGATTGTTGAAGGACAAGTAAACCTAGATGACCTCTTAACCGTTACAGCTAATGGTATTGTTCGCACTAAGAACATCAACGCAGTAACCCCACTTACCGTTCCCCCAACCGCAGCTCAGTCTTTCCCACTACTAGAGTACCTAGACGGTGTTCAGGCCAAGCGTTCTGGTGTGTCGGAAGTAAGCCAGGGGTTAGACCCAAATGTTCTACAAAACACCACAGCCACAGCCGTTGCAGCAGTAACAAGCGCAGCAGCAGGCAAGATGGAATTGATCGCTCGTATCTTTGCAGAAACAGGTGTTAAAGACCTTTTCCAAAAAGTCCTACATCTCCTATGCAAGTACCAAGATAAAGCGCGTGTAGTGCGTTTAAGAGGTAAATATACATCCATTGATCCAAGAGAATGGGCTAATGGCTTTGACATCTCAATCAATGTCGGTCTTGGAACAGGCAACAAGCAAGAGCAGATGGCGATGATCGCTATGGTGATGGAGAAGCAAGAGAACATCTTGCGTGAGGTTGGCCTAGCCAATCCGCTAGTAAGCCTTACCAACTATCGCCAGACTCTAGGTCGGTTTATTGAGGCAGCAGGATTTAAGGATTCTACAGAGTTCTTTGCCGAGATTACCCCAGAGGTCGAGCAGATGATTCAGCAAAACGCTCAACAGCCACAGCAACCAGACCCTGCAATCGAAGCCTTTGTAAAACAACAAGAGGCTAAGATCGAGGCAGACCGAGCCAAGGCAATGAACGATATTGAAGTAGCTAGAGCCAAGGCAGAAGCTCAGATTATGTTGGATCGCCAGAAGTTCGAGATGGAAATGGCGATGAAACAGCAAGAGTTTGAGTACGAAGCCCAATTGAAAGCATTGCAAGTTGGTGCTAAATTATCTCCTACACCAAACATACCTAATGTTATTTAATGAGAGATAGTTCAAGAGCATCAGCTTATTTGCATGATGAGTTCTTTTTAGAAATAGTAGAGAGCCAACGCAATCTCTACAAGAGTAATATTTTTAATAGCGCAGACGAGGATGTAGAGATTCGGGAACGAAACTTTGTCAAACTCAAAGTGCTAGACGAGCTAATTGCATCTATTCAAGCAGTCGCAGATGATAAGCAAATAGATGACAAGAAGTGGAAGATTTTTTAACTACCTAAAAGGTAAACAACATGAGTGAAAACACCAATCCCCAGGGAAGTGTTCAGACTGTATCTGATGCAGCTAACGCATTTTTGTCTTTGATGGACTCGGCAGAGGAGAAGGCTGATTCAGCCCAATCAGAATCTGTTGAACCTGAGACTTCAGAAGAAGTAGAGTACGAAGCCTCGGATGAGGACTACCAAGATGAAAGTGCGGAAGAAACTGTAGAGCCAGAAGAAGATACTCAGCCTACCAAAACATTCAGAGTCAAAGTTGGCAATGAAGAAGTTGAGGTAACTGAGGAAGAACTACTGAGTGGCTATAGTCGCACAGCAGATTACACGAAGAAAACTCAAGCCCTCGCTGAAACCCGAAAGGCCGTAGAGGCTGAAAAGGCAGCCATCGAGGAAGCCAAGCAGTTGCGTCAAACTTATGCAGAACGCTTACAAGCTATCGAGCAGATTCTAACCAAGGAAACTGGTGAAGAAAATCTACAAGAGCTTAAAGATACCGATCCTATTGGCTATGCCATCAAGGTCGCAGAGCGTACTGAAAAAGAGAAACAACTGATGGCTATTAAAGCTGAACAGCAACGCATTGCACAGCAACAGCAAGCTGAACAGCAACAGGCTATTCAAGCCCACATTGCCCAAGCACAGACGCAGCTCAAGCAAATGATTCCAGACTTTGCTGATGAAGTCAAAGCCGAGGTTTTGAAAAAGGACATTCGTGCCTATGCCAAATCCGTAGGTTGGACTGATGAGGACATTGCTCAAATCATTGACCCACGAGCCGTTAAGTCTTTGTATGACGGCATGATGTATCAGAAACTAGTGGCTAACAAAGGTGCAGCGACCAAGAAAGTGCAGAACGCACCCAAGGTCATTAAAGCTGGCACTTCTACACCACGAGATTCTGAAAGCGAAGCAATTAAGAAGCAGTTTCAGCAACTCAGGAAAACTGGGAAAAAAGCTGACGCTGCAAAACTCTTTGAAAAATTCATTTAATAAAGGAAATTAAAAATGGCAGCATATAATCGTTACGATGCCGTAGGCGCTCGTGAAGATCTCAGCGATGTGATCTATAACATCTCCCCAACAGATACTCCAATTATGAGTTCTATTGGTAAGACAAAAGCAACAGCAGTATTCCATGAGTGGCAAACAGACAGCCTTGCAGCAGCTACCACCACCAACGCTCTCGTTGAAGGTGCAACAGCTTCTGAGGCTACTCTCAGCCCAACAACTCGTCTCGGCAACTACACACAGATCGTTGGTAAGACCATTATGATCTCTGGTACGCTAGAGGCAGTAGACAAAGCTGGTCGTAAGTCTGAAAAGGCTTATCAATTGGCTAAAGCATCTGCTGAAATCAAGCGCGACATCGAGGCAATCATCACCGCTAACCAAGGTCAATCAAATGGTTCAAGCAACAGCACCGCTCGTGTTATGGGTTCGTTGTTGTCTTACATCAAGACCAATACCGACAAGTCGGCTGGTACAACTGCTGGTGTAGATCCTACAACCATCGGTGTTTCAGTTCGTACAGACGGTACAACTCGTACCTTTACTGAGACCATTCTCAAGAATGTTATTCAGAAGGTATTTACAAGCGGTGGCACACCTTCCTTGTTAGTTGTTTCTCCTGCTCTCAAGCAGACAGTTTCAGCTTTCACAGGTTTGTCGGCACAGCGTTATCAAGTACCTACAAACGGTCAAGCAACAATCCTAGCTGGTGCTGATCTTTATCAGTCCGACTTTGGTGTATTGCAGATCGTACCTAACCGCTTTATGCGTACTCGCGATGCTCTCGTACTCGATCCTGAGTATGCAGCTTTGGCATACTTGCGCCCATTCCAAACAAACGAATTGGCAAAAGTTGGCGATGCAGACAAGACACAAATCTTGGCTGAATTGACACTCGAAGTTCGCAATGAGGCAGCTCATGGCGGTGCTTTCGACTTATCTGCTTGATATTAAGTAGATAATAAGTAGAATAGAGGGTAGACAAAATCTACTCTCTTTTCTATGATCGTTTACATTATGGGCGGTCTGGGCAACCAGATGTTCCAATATGCAGCAGGATACGCAGTAGCAAAAGCACTAGGCGAAACGCTAGAGCTAAATACAACCTTTTATGAACAAAACAAAAGTAGGCAGTACGAACTAGGGGTTTTCCCTATATCGCATTTGGTAACAAACAATGTTGCCGAGCCGATATATGAAAAACAACATAGTTACCAAGAGATCGCCAAATCAGGAATGATGGTGGGCTACTGGCAAAGTGAGAAATACTTTGACTTTGTAGAAGATGAGATCCGACAGGAATTCAAACTACCAAGGTCAAACATAGTTGATGATTGGGTGGCTGTAACAGTCCGCAGAGGCGATTATTTAGCCTTGCCTAATGTGTTTGCCCAACTCGGAGAAGAATACTATGGTGAGGCTATAAAGGCCTTTCCTAACCATAAATTTGTAGTATTTTCAGATGATCCACAATGGTGTAAAAGAAACTTAGCATGGGCAGATCATGTTATGCCTTGCAGCGCACCAGGACAAGACCTAGCATTGATTTCTAGCTTCAAAAACCATATCATAGCCAATAGTTCATTTGGTTGGTGGGGAGCTTGGTTAGCCAACGGAAACAAGGTGATAGCACCTAAACGATGGTTTACCAACGAGCTAGATGATTCGGACATTATTCCTGATAGGTGGATCAAACTGTGAAAAAAATACTAGATGTAAGAGATGGTGTTGTAAAGACTGCGTATGACGATGGAGAAGGTGGTCTAGTTATCCATTCCCAACAAGACTTAACAGAGTTCGCAGAATACACAAAAGAGGCTTACAACAACAATCCGACAGGCAAAGGGTGGGGAGACAACCCAATTGATCGCAAAAACCATATAGCGACCTTGCCAACAGAGATTATTAACCACCTAAATCAAGTGGGAATTATGCGCGGTTATACGATTTTGGATCAAAAAGCCATGAAAAAATGGCTAAATGACCCAGATAATCGTGTTTTTCGCACTAGAGGCGGTGTTGTATGAGCCGAATCGCTATTTGTATACCGTCTCGTGGCGGTCAGATGGAAGTTGCTACAGGATTCGACATTTGTGCAATGACAGGCTATACGCTAAAGAACACAAAACACGAACTTAACTTCTACACAGCGATGGGAACGCTGATATTTGACCAAAGAAATAGCATTGTAGAGACTGCAATCAAGGACAGATGCGACTATGTGCTATTTGTAGATGGCGATATGCGCTTTCCCAAAGACACTATTGTTCGTTTACTAAAACACAATAAAGACATTGTTGGAGTTAATGCAACAACTAGGTCAGAACCAGTAAAACCAACAGCCAAAAACTTCCAAATTGGAGAGGATGGCAAAGTTAGTTGGTTTCCAATCTATTCCAAGGGTAAGAAAGGAATAGAAAAGGCAGATGGCATTGGCTGTGGTGTAATTCTGATTAAAATAGATGTATTCAAAAAGATGGAAATGCCGTATTACTTTTTTGAAACTCTACAAAAGAAAGCGGTATTAGGCGAGGACATTTACTTCTGCATTAAAGCTAAAGATGCAGGCTTTGACACTTGGGTAGACCACGACTTATCTATGGAGATCGGTCATGTTGGTTCTTACATTTATGGCTGGCATAACATAGAGATGACATAACATGGCAATTGCTAATTACAACGATCTACAGACTACCATTGCTAACTACCTTGGTCGGTCAGATTTAACATCGGTAATCCCTGATTTTATAACACTTGCAGAGACCAGATTACAGCGAGATTTGCGTACTCGGCTCATGTTAAAATCCGCTACCGCTACAATGACAGCATCAGACAGTACGGTAGGATTGCCAACCGACTTCCTAGAAATGCGTAATATGTTCATTCAAGGCAGTCCACGAGTAACAGTTAGCTACCTTACCCCTAGCGCATTTAGCCGAGATGCTAGAGCGCAAGAATCAGGCAAACCAGTTTATTACACCGTTATTGGTCAAGAACTACAGTTTGCACCAATCCCTGACACAACATATGTGTTAGAGATGCTTTACTTCTACAAGCCAACTGTATTGGCAACAGGCAATCAATCGAATGTATTTTTGGCTAATTATCCAGATGCACTTTTGTACGCATCGTTAGCAGAGGCAGAACCTTATCTTATGAATGATGCTCGTATTCAAACTTGGGCAGGTTTATACGATAGGGCAGTAATTAACATTAATAATACAGATGAGAGTTCAGAATATTCTGGAGTTCCTCTGCAAATGAAAGTAACTTCACGATAAGGAATAAACATGGCTGCATTATCAAACTACCTAGAAAACGCTCTAATTAATGCAACTCTGCGTAATACTGCTTATTCTTCACCATCTACCGTTTATGTAGGCCTATTTACTAGCGATCCTACAGATGCAGGGTCAGGTACAGAAGTAAGCGGTGGATCGTATGCGCGTAAGGCCATGACATTTGGCGCACCTTCTAATGGCGCATCAACCAACTCAGGCGCAGTAGAGTTTGACCAGGCAACAGGTAACTGGGGAACAATTACACACTTTGCCATTTTTGACGCATTAACTACAGGCAATATGCTCTATCATGGCGCATTAACAACTTCTAAAACAATCGAAACAGGTGATGTATTTAAGTTCGCTGCATCAAGCGTAACAGTAACCTTGGCTTAATACCATGTCTACTATCGTTACAAGAGCCGCAAAAGGTTCTCCGCTAACCCATAATGAAGTAGATGCAAATTTTACAAATCTAAATACAGACAAATATCAGTCTGGTGATGTTGTAACCTTTGCATCAGCCGTAGTTACTGGATCAGCCACATTAAATGGCACGAGCATCCCAAATAACAAGACACTTATTGTAACTACAGATATTGGGACTAGCGTACAAGCCTATGATGCTCAGTTAGCTGATATTGCTGGATTAACACCTACCGATAACAATTTTATTGTTGGTAACGGAACTAACTTTGTTACTGAGTCTGGATCTACTGCAAGAACTAGTTTAGGTTTAGGAACTGCTGCCACAGCCAATTCTACAGACTTTGACCCAGCAGGAACAGCAGTAGCACTCGCAATCGCATTGGGATAAACTATGCCAAATACATTTACATCGTATGTCAATAAAAATGTAGGAACTTCTCCTGCTACCGTAGTAACGGTTGGAGCATCTACACAAACCACAGTTATCGGTATGTCTGTAGCAAATACTACTAGCTCACCAATTACTGCTGATGCTTATTTCACTCGATCTGGAACAGACTACTACCTAATTAAGGGCGGTACAGTACCAGTAGGAAGTTCTCTTGTAATTGTAGGTGGAGATCAAAAGGTCGTATTAACTACCTCAGATGCGCTAAAGGTAGTAACTTCCGCAGCAAGTTCTGCTGATGTTGTAACTTCTGTACTGAATATTACTTAATATGGCATATTTAGGAAATACACCAACAACCCAGAGTTTTATCTCTGGTACAGACTACTTTAACGGTACTGGATCTCAGACTGCATTTACTCTGACTCGTACAGTCAACTCGGTCAATGACATTCAAGTCGTTGTAAACAATGTAGTCCAGCAACCAAACGATGCGTACACGCTTAGTGGCACAACGCTGACCATGACATCAGCACCTAGCGCTGGAACAAACAATGTCTATGTGCGTTATCTCAGCACCACCACGCAAGTCATTACTCCAAGCCAGAACACCGTAAGCTGGAATACGCTTGACTCAAATATCCAGCAAGATTTGGGTGTGATGTTCAAGAACAGAATTATTAATGGCAGTATGGTCATCGACCAAAGGAACGCTGGTGCTGCTGTAACTGTAAATGGTGCAGTTCCTTACACTTTGGATAGATGGCAAGCATGGGATACAACAGATGGTGCTTTTACAGTTCAACAAGTAGCGGTTACGAATTTAAACGGGTTTGTTAATGCACTTAAAGTTACAATAACAACAGCAGATGCATCTGTTGATGCTGGACAGGTAGCATCCATAAGTCAAAACATTGAAGGCTATAATGTTGCAGACCTTAATTGGGGAACAACAAACGCCAAAACAATTACAATTTCTTTTTGGGTGCAATCTAGTTTGACTGGAACATTTGGCGGTGCTGTAGAAAATTCAGCAACTAATCGTTCTTACCCTTTTACATATAGTATTTCGTCTGCAAATACTTGGCAATACAAAACTATTACTATTGCTGGTGATACAACAGGAACTTGGCTTACAACAAACGGTATTGGATTGCGAGTTTGGTTTGACCAAGGTACAGGATCTACTTATACAGGAACTGCTGGAGCATGGGCGAGCGCAGATTATCGCAATGCCACAGGCGCAGTTTCGGTAATAGGCACTCTTAATGCTACATGGCAAATCACAGGCGTACAACTCGAAGTAGGCACACAGGCAACGGCTTTCTCAACGGCTGGTGGTTCGTATGGTGCGGAATTGGCTTTGTGTCAGAGGTATTATTACAAAACTTATAATATTAGTGTTGTCCCTGGAACTTCTACAGTTGAAGGACTTATGCCGTTAGAAGTATTAGCTGATGGCACATTAACAAGGTTAAAGCCTTTTAGTGGAAGGCTACCTGTTTCAATGAGAACTCAACCCACAGTAACAGCATACTCAGAAACTGGAACAGCAGATAGAATATCTGTGTATAACAACAGCGCAACCACATTAACTGTTTCTAGTATTGCTGGAAGGAGTGAAAACAGTTTTGGTAGTTATTTAAACACAACCACAAACGCATCTACAACCGCTTCATATGTTTGTCAGTTTGTTGCATCAGCGGAGTTATAAATGTACAAATTATGCCCATTAAATCTTCGTAACGAACACGATCAAGTTAAGCGTTTAACTGATTTTGCAAATATACCATTTAACCCCGCAAACGCCGACTACGCTCAGTTTAAAAAAGACATCAATGAAGGCGCAGAGTTACAAGACGCAGACAGCAATACAATGACCGCAGAGCAAGCAAAAGACTTTGTTAAGGAGTTACCGTAATGCCAGTAAGTCTTATTACTCCAGCTTCTTTGGGCGGTGTTCCAGCATTTAGTGCTTATATGTCAGCCAATCAAATACCATCAAATAATACGATTACAAAATGTGCGCTTGATACAGAGGCATTTGATACAGCTAATTGCTTTAATACTTCCACATATCGTTTTACACCAAATGTAGCTGGGTACTACCAAATAAATGGCACAGTTTCAGGATATTCAACCGCAACAAGTTTGGTTTCTTCTTATACAATGCTTTATAAAAACGGAACAACAATTTTCGGAGCTGCATACATAATTAATGTTCCATCTTCGTTGATATTACAGTGTTCAGCCTCTGCTATTGTTTATTTAAACGGAACAACTGATTATGTGGAGCTTTATGGTTTAGTAAATGCTGGTTCTTCTTCACAGCTTTTTGTTGGTGCAAGTCAACAATATACTGCAATGAGTGGTTCCTTAATAAGGGCAGCATAATGAATTTATACGAAAAAATACTTTCTTTATATCCATCATTAACTGCAAATGATTTTGTAGTGCCTTTTGCTACTATAGCCTTACGAAACGATTTAGATGGTCGTGGCGATTACATAGCCAAGTGGGATCACCCAACCTTGCCAAGACCTACGCAAGAACAACTCGATGGAGTTAAATAATGTCATACATTGGTAATCCAATAATAACTACAGATTATCCAGTTGATACATTTTCTGGTAACGGTAGCACAACGGCATTTACTTTATCGTTAGCACCAGCTTCTGTTAATTCAATCTTAGTAGCAGTATCTGGAGTAATACAAGATCCGTCTACATATAGTGTTAGTAGCACCACATTAACATTTACTGCTGCTCCACCGTCAGGAACAGGCAATATTTCTGTAAGACATCTAGGTGTTGCTGGTATTCCTAATACTCCTAGTGCCGCTTCTGTTCAGTACAGTTCTCTAAATAGTTCGCTACAAGGAACTCTAGTAGGCAAGAACCGCATCATCAACGGTGCGATGCAGATTGACCAGCGTAATGCTGGTTCTGCTGTAACTATTAATTCAACAGCAGATAAATATTCTATTGACAGGTGGTACGGTCTTGGGCAATCAACCGACGGAGTATTTACACTACAACAAAACGCTGGTTCAGTAACCCCGCCAGTTGGTTTTATTAATTATTTAGGTGCTACTGTTACAACAGCAGACGCTTCAATAGGCGCAACTCAAGTTTACAGAATTACTCAAGCAATTGAAGGATTAAATTGCACAGATTTAGCATGGGGGACAGCAAATGCTAAAACGGTAACATTATCATTTTGGGTGCGTAGTTCATTAACTGGTACTTTTGGCGGTAGCATAGCTAATAGTGGATTTACAAGAGCATATCCTTATAGTTACTCTATTTCTTCTGCAAATACTTGGGAATACAAAACTATTACTGTTGCTGGAGACACAACAGGAACATGGCTAACAACTAATGGCGTAGGTGTATATGTATCTTTTGCAATGGGTATGGGTTCAACTTATACTGGAACAGCAAATGCTTGGAACGCTGGTCTTTACTTTGCGCCAACAGGAAATACAAATATTATTTCAACAAACGGAGCAACCTTTTACATCACAGGAGTTCAACTCGAAGTAGGTTCTACCGCTACTAGTTTTGATTACAGACCGTACACTACAGAACTGCAACTTTGCCAACGCTATCTACCAGCTTTTAACACATTTGGAACTTTACAAGCAATGTTTCCGTATGGTGCTGCTTACAGCACAACTAAGGCTAATACAACAGCGCAATTTTTAGTAACACCAAGAACTTCTCCAACAGGATTAACAACAACTGGTTCGTTTAGCGTTTCTGATGGTGTTACAGCAATTGCTGCAACGGCTGTTGCTTTTGGCGGTTCAGGATTTAACAACTGTTTTGTGGATATAACGGTTGCTTCTGGTTTAACTCAATATAGATCAGTGTATTTATATACTACTACTTCTAATTCTCAAATTCTATTCACAGGATGTGAGCTATGAACTATAAACTTTATAAAACTATGATGGGACAAGATGCGGCAATGACTATTGGTGTTGAGCCACAAATTAGTTTTATATTCGCACCCGACAATACCGACTATCAAGCCTTCAAAGCAGATATCCTAGCCGATAAAGCTACGCTACAAGACGCTGATGGTAATGAGATGTCAGCAGAACAAGCCAAAGCCTATATTGAGGAGCTACCATAATGCCATTAACACAGGTTCAAGGCGCAATGGTCGGACCAACAGGGTTTGCTAATTTAAGTGGTATTACATTCCCAGCCACGCAAGTTCCATCAACCGATGCTAATACGCTAGATGATTACGAGGAAGGGACTTGGACAGGAACTATTACTGGAACTGTAGCAAACCCAACGACTCCTGTAACAACAACAGGAGCTTATACAAAAATCGGTAGGCAAGTATTTGCACGAATAGGCTTTAACGATGTAAATACAACTGGAGCTTCTGGATCTTTGGGTGTTTCTGGACTTCCTTTTGCTCCTTCGGCATCAATAGCAACAGGGAGCGTGATGCTTTACAGCATTGGAACAAGTTTTTCAACAGCAAATAATTTATCACCGTATATACCAGCAACCACCACTATCTTTTTCTACGGCATGGTAAATGCGGGCATTTGGTCGATTGTTACGCATAATCCAGGAACTGCTAGATACCTTTATGTTTCTGTAACTTATGAAGTTTAAGGATTAAAAATGGCACTTACTGAAAAAGTAGAAATAGACCAAATTGAGATTGTTCGTGATTGGAACATCCAAGTCCGTCAGGCTACCATTATTGAACGAGATGGTGCATTTGTATCTCGCACATTCCATCGTTGGGTATTAACTCCTGATATGGATATTAGCGACCAAGAGCAAAAAGTAAAAGATATTGCTAATGCCGCATGGACACCTGAAGTAAAAGCTGCTTTTGAAAAATTCAAAAAAGAACAAGTTAAACAATTTGTATAAACTTTACCATAATGTCTAAATATACAGATCAATATGTTCTTTACGGATATTGGGATTACGGCTATGCCGAAGGCGATGTATTAGCCACAGAGGGTAGCGCATCCATTACAGGCATAGGTACAGTAAATGCTGTTCCTAGCGCAATATTTGTAAGTAGCGCATCTGTTACTGGAACAGGATCAATAACTGGCGCAGGAATCCGTTTAAGGCTTTCTGAAGCATCTATTACTGCCGATGCATCTATAGCAGGCGCAGGCATCCGTTTACGCTTATCTACTGCATCTGTTACAGGTAACGCAACAATTAGTGGTCTTGGCGGTATTGTTGCAGAAGGATCTGGAAGCATTACAGGACTAGCCACGATTGGTGGAGCAGGAAACGGTATATTTGCAGGAGTTGGATCAGTAACAGGTACAGTAACATTTACCGCTACAGGTTATATTTATGGAGAAGAATGGGTTGATTCTTCTGTCGGATCGAATACATGGACAGAAGCAACCGTTGTAGCAAATGCTTGGACAGATTCATCTGTAAACTCTAATACATGGACAGAAACTGCTGTTCTAGCAAATACTTGGACAGATAAGAATATTGGAAATGACACATGGCTAAATCAGTAATTCAGTTTGATGAGTGGCTACCAGACCAACCAGGAGTCGCTGGCGCACTACAAGAGGCATACAATGTAGTGCCTCAAGCCGTTGGTTATGGTTCTTTACCTACAGCAGTAGATTTATCTGCCGCAGCAGATACAAGCCTAAATAATGTATTTGTAGCTAAGTATGCAGCTAGTTCTACATTATTTGCTGGTAGCTTTACTAAACTTTATAAGTTTGATTCTACCGATCTTAGCCTAGACAATGTTTCTAAGTCTGGAAACTATACAGGAACAAACCGTTGGAATTTTGCTCAATTTGGATCGTCTGTAATCGCAGCAAATGGTGTAGCCAAACTACAACGGTGGGATCTAACAAGTTCTACATTATTTGCAGATTTAGCAGCAGCCGCACCAACAGCGCGATTTGTGGCAGCAGTTCGAGATTTTGTGGTTGCAGGAAATGTTGCAGGTGCAGAATCTACAGTTTATTGGTCTGATATTAACGATGAAACAGATTGGACTCCAGCCACTACAAGTCAATCAGATAGCCAAGTTTTGCCTGATGGTGGCGATGTACGCGGTATTACTGGTGGTGAATTTGGCCTAGTATTACTAGAGCGTTCTATTGTGCGTATGTCGTATGTTGGCGCGCCATTATTCTTTCAGTTTGACACCATTGCCAAGAACATTGGTTGCTACGAATCTAATTCAGTTGTTCAATACGGCAACCTAACATTCTTCCTATCAGACGATGGATTCTATTCATGCGATGGGCAAGTATTAAACGATATTGGTTCAGAAAAGATTAATCGTCATTTCTACACCTATGTCGATCAATCCAAGTTAAATGAAATGAGCGCAACGGTTGATGTCATCCGTAAGTTAGTTATTTGGCAATATACCGACATTTTTGCTCAAAAGCGTTACATTATCTACAATTTTCAAACTAGAAAATGGTCTGAGGGAACTGCCGAAACAGATTACCTTGGAAACGCAGCAACCGCAGGAACTACATTAGAAGGCCTAGACACATTTGGCACGATGGATTCTATTGAAACATCGTTTGACTCTCGTTTATGGGCTGGTGGTAAATTTGTTTTAGCAGGTGTAACTGGTAACAAAATTGTTACTATTACAGGCCAACCATCCACAGGATACATCACTACAAGCGATATAGGTGATGGCAATCAATCAATGATTACTTTGGTCAAACCAAAGGTTGATACTGGCTCTGCAAGCGTTTCTATAGCCTCAAGAAATCTTTTAAACCAAGTTCCTAGCTTTCCTACAGCAACAGCAGTAGATAGCGAAAACAGGGTTGGATTTAGAAATAGCGGTAACTACCATCGTATTAGGGTTTACCCTACAGGTGCTAACTGGAAGAACGCAGTTGGTGTAGAACTAGAAATTGTTAAGACATCGGGCAGATAATGTTTCGTAGATTACCCCCCCAAGGTGGAGATCCAAGAGCGGTAGCCGAGATCGTCAACAACATTATGGATGGTAAGACCAACAATATTGGCACGATTAAATTGACTAGTGGTGCTACTTCTACAATTTTATATGATCCAAGAATTAGTGCTGAGTCTGTCATCATTATGACCCCTATGACATTTAATGCAGCCAAAGAGTTTGGGGGTGCATATATTTCTGCTAGATCAAACGGTCAAGCAACCATTACGCACCAAAACACAGGCCATGCAGATTTAGACTATACATACGCAATTATTGGTTAAAAATACTACATTTGTCTTTTATAATATGTAAAATTGTGGTATGGAAAAGGTCTACATACAGCCACACGAATTACGGATGTATTGGCCTTTTGTAAGGCAAGGATTACAAACAATATTGCTTAAATCTCCTGAGGAGTGGATTCCTGAGGATATATATGTAGCTTGTTTTAACAACCAATCCCTTTTATGGGTATTCAAGCAGGACAACCGATTAGTTGGGTTCTCGGTTCTGCAACCAGAAGGAAATAATCTACATATATGGTGTGCGTATTTTGAGCATAACCTTGAGCCATGTTGGCAAGCAATTTTAGAGATTGCAGATGCTGGTGGCGCGAGAACGATAACTTTTGAATCCCATAGAAAAGGATGGGATCAAGTAGCAAGAAAATTAGGGTTTACCCCTAAAAAATGGATAAAGGAGCTTTAGTATGAGTGCGGTATCAAATTTTGTAGGTGGTTTATTTGGTGGTTCAAGCCAACAGGGAACGCAGACCGTTACACAAAACCAAAGTGGAAAGTCTGTTACTCAGTTAGACCCAATGCTACAGCCATATGTAGAATTTGGTCTTGGAGAGGCTCGCAGACTATATGAAGCACCTGCGCCACAATACTTTCCTGGTCAAACCTATGTAAGCCCATCGGCAACCACTTTATCTGCACTTCAATCAGCAGAATCTCGCGCAATGGCTGGAAGTCCTTTGTTGCGTCAAGCGCAAACACAGATGCAAAAAACTGCTGGCGGCGAGTATTTACAAGGCAATCCATTTTTTCAAGGCGCATTTGCTCCAGCAGCTAGACAAGCACAAGAAGCATTTACAGAACAAATCCAAAATTTAGCATCTAAAGCATCATCGGCAGGTCGTTACGGATCTGGCGCAATGGGTCAGTTACAAGGCAAGGCATCTGATATTTTCTCTCGTAGCTTAACAGAAACAGCAGGTAAATTAGCATTTGAAAACTATGCACAAGAGCGAGCAAGGCAAGAAGCGGCTACTCGTGCATTGCCTGAGTTAGCTGCACAAGATTACGCAGACATCGAGCGTTTAGCAACAGTTGGTCAGGCTCGTGAAGCATACGATCTACAGGCACTACAAGATCAAATTAACCGCTTTAATTATGCACAAAATTTACCGCAAGCTCGTTTACAGTCCTATTTAAGTTCTATTTATGGAGCGCCTGCTGGCGGTATTACAGAAACAACAGGAACAGGAACTACACAACAGCCGATCTATGGAAACCCTGCACAATCTTTCCTTGGCAATGCTTTAACTTTAGCAGGAATTGGCAGAATGACTGGTTTATTAGGTAGATAATAATGGACATATTTGGTTCTGTTGGTAAAGGTCTTTCAGAGGCAGACACATTTATGAGGCGAGAAATGCCTTTTAATATGTCTTGGGGATTTCCTGCCGCGTTAGTTGCAACATACTTTGCGCCACAATTATTAGGATCTATGGGTAGTGCAGGTGGATCAAGCGCAGGTACAAGCTATGGAAACTTACTTGGTAGCATGGGTCTTGAGTCTGGTGGTTTTACAGGTGTGCCAGGACAAGAAGGTATATTTGAAATCTCTGCAAGCCAAATGACACCAGAGTATTTAAATCTACTTGCTGAACAACAAGGTGTGTCGCAAGGCGATCCTACATTCTTCCAAAGATTAACTCAAGACACAGAACAAGGCTTATACAATAAATTAAAAGATAACATAAGCACTCAGGACATTATGCGTATGGTTAGCCAAGGTAACCAACCAGATCAAGCAACACAACAACTAAACCAAATTAAACCACAACAGCTTTCAACTCCTAGAGGAACAATGAAGGCTGGTGAAGCAGTAGATGCTACAAGTGCATTATTGTCCTTACTAGCATCAAATCAACCAACAGCTAGAGTTCCTAGAATCTCTTTACTCTGAGGCAGATATGGCAACAATACCATCATATTTCGAAGGCTTATTAACACCAGAAGATTTATCTAGTTTAAGAGGTCAAGCACTTACATCTGGTTTATTGAGCGCAGGACAGGCATTGGCTCGTTCTGGCGCGCCATCATTAACACCTGGCGGTGGCACAGGTCTTGCTGGAGCTGGCGCTCAATTTTATAGTAGCTATCAAGGCACAATCGACTCTGCGCTACAAAATATGATTCGTGCGCAACAAGTTCAAGAGGGGCTTAGAAAACAAAAAGAAGCACAACAAATGCGCCAATTAATGCAGAGCGCATTAGTTCCAACTTACGGTACAGAAACAACAACTATACCTACAGAAACTTATGAAGATGTAACAACTACAAGACCAAAAGTAACTGGTTATACATACGACATTCAAAAGGTTCTTCCTCAACTGCAAGCAACAGGAAACTTTGCCGCAATTAAAGACATTGCAGACAGTATGTCAGCATTGCGTAAGGCTGGATTTATGACAGGTGGAGAGCAGGCAGCAGCACCAAGCCCATTTGCTCCTTATACAATGGCAGAAAGCCCACAGGTAAAAACACTAGCAAATCAATTGCAAACTGCGTTTAACAGAGGTGTAATTACAGAAGAACAGGCCTATCAGCGTTTACAGCCATTGGCTCAGATGGAAGAAAGTTACCAACGCAATAAAGCAGCAACAGCAGAAGCAGCAGCCAAAGCAGCAGAAGGCAAAAAGCCAACAGAAGGCGAAAGAAATGCTGCTGGTTTTGTTCAGCGTATGGAAGCATCTGAACAAATTATTGATAAATTAGAAAACAAAATTGCTAATCAACAAATTGGAACTGGCAAAGTTGTTATGGGAGATGCAAAAAAAGTTAGCGAACCTTATGCAACAGCATATACTCAATTTTTAGGTGGTATTCCTTTAATTGGTGAATATGCAAGAACAAAAGCAATGACACCAGAACAACAACAATATAGACAGGCTCAAGAAAATTGGGTTAGAGCTAATCTGCGTAAAGAATCTGGTGCAGTAATTGGTGCAGAAGAAATGGACAAAGAAATTGCTACATATTTCCCAATGCCAGGAAACGATGCTGCAACAATTCAACAGAAAAAAATTGCTCGTCAAGTAACGATGGATGCAATGAGAAAAGCTGCTGGTGTATCTTATCAACCATTTAATTTAGAAACATTTAAGAAAGAAAAAGGACTTCAATAATGGCTTACGAAAAGTTCGAAAGAGTCTTAAATAATGTAGATAGGCTACAAACACAAAAAAATGCAACACCATTAGAAATTAAACAATATCTACAAGCAGAAGGATACACATTAGACCGATTTAATACAGCAGCCAAGAACTATGCAGATGCTAAAGGATTAAAGTCAGAGTATGGTGTTATTCGCGCTGGTCTACAAGATCTTACATTTGGTTTTAGCGATGAGGCAGAGGCAGCAGTAAAAAGCCTTTTAAATAAAAAGCCATACGAACAAAACCTTGCAGCAATACAGTTTTCTAAACAACAGTTTGAGTATGAAGAACCTGTAAAAGCAGCAGCAGCAGAAGTTGTTGGAAGCATACCAACTGCATTTTTAGCTGGTGCTGGTGCGGTAAGGGCTGCACGAGCAATGCCATCTGTTACTCGTGCATTACAAGCATTGCCAACAAGTGCTAAAGGAATTGCAGCCGTTACTGGTGCTGGAACAGCATTTGGCGGTGTTACTGGTGCAGGAACGGCAGAGCCAGGACAAAGACTAGAGGGCGCAAAAACAGGCGCACAAACAGGTGCAATACTAGCACCAGTTACTCTTGGTTTAGCAAAAGCTGGTGGCGGTGCTGTTAAAGCGGTATCAGAAAAACTTGGTATTCCTGAAGGCGCAGCTAAAGTTGTAGAAGCTACTAAAGACATTCCTATTGTTAAATCAATTACAGGTAAAACTGCTGAATATTTAAATCTTGGAAAAGATGCAATACAGCGTAGGGCAGACACAAAATTAATCCAAGCATTGCAAAGAGATGGGTTAAGCATCCAAGATATTAAAACTTCTATGGATACCATTCGTGCAAGCGGATATAAACCAGAAACAATATTAGAGTTTGGTGGCAAGGCAACTAAACAACTTGGAGAAACCGTAGCAAGTTATCCTGGTGCAAGAGCTGTTGCAGAAACACTTGTAGAAGAAAGAAAAGCTGGCGCAGCCAATCGGATACTTACTGACTTTCAACAAGCCTTTAAGGTAGATGCAGACCCACTAGAT
>JACCDL010757110.1_pt1 | contig 19845 bp, 17 predicted proteins | sample 7441931 | NCBI WGS metagenome assembly JACCDL01 (sample SAMN15323437, study PRJNA562643) | freshwater metagenome | isolation source: river surface water | place: USA:Blue River Watershed | collected 2017-08-16 | reverse complement strand
TATCCAATAGTTTATATTTCTTGAATTTTCTAACAAGCTTTAGAAATAAACAGGATAAGAATATAATAATTGATCCAATGTCATGTTTAATAAAATTAAGTATTTTAAAATTTTTTCCAGCAGGAACTAAAATTAGTATAGGTGATAATATGATTACTATATTAGATCCTGGTTTATTACAAGGGACATACAGATTTGTTAAAGGAGATGGAAGAGAAGATTTACATAATTTATATGTTCCATTAATTAAAAGTATTGAATGGTATTATAAATCAAATGATAAAGAAAGGGAAACAGAAAAGGAAAAGGACAAGGACAAAGAAAAGGACAAAGAAAAGGACAAAGAAAAGGACAAAGAAAAGGACAAAGAAAAGGACAAGGACAAAGAAAAGGATAAGAAAAAAGATAATAAAAATATAGAAATAGAAATATTATTTAATTTTGCTATAAATGGGCTAGAAATATTACGTTCATCTTATCCTCAAAATAGTACTATTTGTCACACATTAGATTTATATATTCATCATCTTATAACAAAACAAACTAAAACTTTACAAAATAAAGACATAAACGCAATCAATGAAAATAATATAAATAATAATGAAATTCATGAGTTTTTAAAACAATTATGGAACCAAAGAGAAATTCATATAATAATAGAATTATTATTAGAATATGAAAAAAACTATAAAAATAATAAAACTGAAAAACATATATTAGTATCAATATTAAATTTAACAAATGCAAAAGAGGTTAAACTTAGAGAATATTTAAAAGAACATTTTGCTTCATTATAATAATGAAAAAAGTATTAGATACAGTAATTAACTTTGAAATAAACGATGTAGAATTTATAATAAAATGTAAAAAATATAATATAGTTTTACCAATAAAACATGGTTCAGTAATATGCACTATATCAAATGAATTAAAAGAAAGTATAGGGATAAATGAAATTAATATAAATGATAATATTATAATTTTTTATAGAAATATAGATTATATAAATATAAAACCTATAAAAATTATTAAACTATTTAATTATAAATTTAATGACGATAGTAGTAATAGTGATTATGATAACGATATGAATTTAAATTAAAAAATTATATATTTAATAAATAAAAATCTAAGATTATATATATATGATTTTATCAAGAATACTCATGATTCTTGCACTTGCTGTATTAGCATATCTTGTTTATTTAACTATGACTAATGAATACGTACCCACAGGTACCGCTACTGAAACATTTAAAGGGTTAAAGAAAAATAAACCAGAACAATTTACACAAAATAAAGTTGTTAAATTTGAACATCAACCTAAAATAAATTATGAAAAATTCCAAGATATGCCTGAACAAGAAGCACCAGTTATTCCTGAAGTTGTTGCTGAACCAGCTCCAGTTCCAGCTCCAGCTCCAGTTCCTGTTCCAGCTCCAGCTCCAGTTCCAGCTCCTGCTCAAGTTCCTGAACCAGTTCCTGAAAATATTACATATGATAAACCCAATGTTATTTCAGGTGTATCTGACTCAGTTCATGGCGCTGCTCCATTTGGTTCAAATGCACCAGTCTTAGAAGGTGATATGGCAACAGTTAACTATACTGGTATGGTAGATGGTAACCCAGGTGATGTTATCCAAATTGAAGGAACTGATTTATTAACAGCTCCTCTTGTTGACAATATGCTTTACACCAATTCAATTGCCAACACTAACCGCAACGCTAGTCAAGACTTAAGAGGTGATATCCCACTCCAATTCAATGAAACATATACACCATTCTATTCAAGTGTTATCTATGGCGCTCCATTATCACAAAAGACAATGACAATTGGAACTCTTTAAAATAATTTTTGATTAATTTGAATTCGTATCTTTCTTATTCATCCCTTTCATAAGGTTCTAATTTACTTAATGGGATACTTCTCATTAGTCTAATATGCGGATAATATTTTTCAAAATATTCATAATATTCTAAATTATGAATATTTCTTATTTCATAAATAAGATCCAGACACATTTCTAAATTCAATACTTGAATATTTTTCAAATATTGAATTCCTTTTAATGTTATATTTCTACAATAACTAATATCTAAACTTTTAACATTTTCTAATAATTTTAAATCTTCATCAATAATATCACATTCAGTTATATCTAATGATTCACAATTTGATAAATATTTAATACAATTTCTTGTAATTCTTGTTTGACCTAATTTTACAATTTTACAATTAGATAAATTTTTTGCTCCAATATCTGTTATTTGATGGCATTCATTTAAATCTACTTTATAACAATTCTTTAAATATTCAGTGCATTCATCTTTTAACCGAGTACACCCCAATAATATAACTGTATGGCATTTTTGTAAATATTTAATATCATCATTACTAATATTACAATTGCTCAAATTAACTGTATGACAATTTGTTAGAAATTGAGTACATCCTGTTTCTAACTTATAACATTTGTATAAATCTAAATAATCACAATGACTAAAATATTTAATATAATCATTATTAATTTCAGATTGTGATAAATCATATTTGACAAAACAATTAATCCATTTATCATTAACAAACTTTTGAATTCTTTTATTTTTAAGTAGTTTGATTGTAATATTTTTCCATACATGATTTTTAATTAAATCTTTATAACAATCTGAACTATTTTCTTTATTATAAACTTTCATTAAGCCTTCATGATCTAAAAAATCACAAATCTTAATTATTAACTCTTGTGGTAATATATCCATCATTATCAATTATAGTTATTTAATTAATTATAAAAAAAATCAATTTTTCTACCTTTGGTTAATTATATTCTTACTATAAAATAATATTTTCTATATTATTATATATGTCTGACTCAGAAGTTCAAGAAGACGTCCAGCAAAAAGTTACTAAAGAATTTAGAAAAAATGTTCTTAAATGGGTTGAATTAGATGATAATGTAAGACAATTAAAAGCGAAAATTAAAGAAATTAATGAAAAAGTTAAAGAATTTAATACAGCCAAGACCCAATTTGAAGAACCTATTATAACATTTTTATCTCAAGTTAATGAAGACGCAGTTATGTTAAAAGATGGTGGTAAATTATCCAAGAATGTATCAAAACAAAAGGCACCTTTAAAGAAGGAATTTATCCATAAAGCATTAGTTGAGTTAGTAAATGATTCAACTAAAGCTATGGCTATGACAGAACATATTATTAATTCAAGACCAACAACTGAAAAGATTAATCTTAAGAGAATTGCATTAAGAGAAAAGAAGAATTAAAATAATAATTTACATCCACAATGTCCATATACATCAATTAAAGAATGACATTCACCGCAATTACTAAGTCCTAAATCTAAATAAACTTCTCCATTTTCAATAGTATAACCTTCTGTATTATTAGTTATATCAATTACCTGTTTTTCAACAATTTCTATAACTGCATCCATATTATTAACCATATTTTTTTTATAATAATTATCTATATCTATATCTATTAAATCCCAATTATAGAAACTAAAATTATTTGGATTATTTTTTGTTTCAATTAAATCCATATAAAGCTCCCAACATGGAAGATAATATTTAATATTAATTTTTAACATACTATTATATAATATCATTAATATTATATAATATTTATAAATAAATTTATAAATGAAAAATCCGAATATAATGTAAATTTTTAATCAAATTTATCATTTTCTGTCTTAATCTTTGGCATAATATTTATACTCATTAATTCTTGAAATAATAATTTTGCAGCATATGGTAAATTGACTGATGAAATACGAGTATGATTATTACATGGGTTGCATACGTAATATTCTTTATCAATCACACGAGTTGCTAACATACCGCAATCATCACATACTTTAAAATTGGCTATATCTGATGTTTCCATCATACGTTCCTTCGTAAATTGACCCATACCATGGGCCTCAATTGCATCTTTTTCCATCTCCTAAGTAGTCCTAATTTACGACTAATTTATCATAAATTATTTTGAACTCGTAAAATATATCTTCCGGTGTAAAACCAGAAATCATGGGATATATAATACTACATCAAAAAACTCTCTCGAGTTGGCAAGACTATACCTTAAGCGCTCATTAAGAGTGATTAGCTCTTTCACGCCCACTTCCATCTAGTCGTTGAACCTTCCTCATGCACTAATCATATTCATTTACATGAATATTCGTGTTTAGAGGCTTGGCTGCGGATTGACCCTATCTTATAACTTTTTACCATACCTAATGTGGTTAACATTAGCCATTATATGATTTCTCATATAACTTGGTATTATAAGCTTATCGGGTTGTTCCCGCAATTTGAAAGTGTTGCCATCCATGACGATGACTAGCTAACCGGTTGCCCGGTAACTTAGGCAAAATGGTTTACCTATACGAAGACCACCAGCACGTGAACGCCCTTCTAAGGGTTGACGAGTTAGTGCTTGGCGTGGCCCTGTACTGCGACTGTTACCAGTCCAGTGTTCGATGCCATTACGACGAACATAAAATGTTCCTTTACTCATTGTAAAGCAGAATACTTCTATATCCATATCTACTGCCTTAATATCTTGTAATTTAATTTCAAAATATCCATCTTTATTCATAAAATATAATTTTTTATCATAATTGTAAATAATATTTTCAATATAATCAATATTAATCTCATCACTTCCCTCCAATATGTATGGGAAACGATGATTACTAGTAACAGTTGTATCAATATTTTTATTCTTAATATGATACATCATACGACCTTCTTTCTTATAATATAATTTTTCAATAATAGTATCATAATAACTTTCTCCAGTAACTGTATCTAAAGTCATTAATTTATCATCATTAGTTATATTATTAAAATATTTCCATCCATTTTCTGTAAGCACTTCATGGTCCATAGTTAAACAATGAACTTTATCTAAAACCATGTGCTTGAGGCGCATATAATAGGTTGGACCAATAAAGATTTGAGCATCAATTTTACGACCAGTTATACCACAATACATTGTTTCTGTTCCATATGCATTATAGCCAAGTTTCTTTAAAATATTAGGTAAATCACGTACATTATAATCATTAAATGGTGTTCCATCCATAAACTTTCCATCAATTGCACCAATCTTTGCTGACATACATTCAATCAATTGAGCAACTGTCATACGAGATGGAATAGCATGAGGGTTCATAATTAAATCAGGTATCATTCCTTCCTCGGTAAATGGCATGTCTTTTTGAGGTAATGCGATACCAAGGGTACCTTTTTGTCCGTAGGAAGACGCGAATTTGTCACCAATCATGGGAATACGTTCCATACGAACACGCATATTATATTGTTCATAACCATCACTATTAAAAATATTGGTGTGAACTCTGTCAACAACACCATCAACATTGCTCTTAAATACTTCAGAACTATCTTTATATACTTTATTATTATTACCAGTCGGCTGAATTGGCGATACTTTACCAATAATAATATCTTCATTCTCAATAATAGTTTCTTCAGGGATAAAACCTTTTTCATTCAATTTATCATAATTACCCTGTTTCATACCTGTTACCTTATTACGGTCAGGCTTCATAAAAATATCATCTTGAGATGTAGATGGGTTCTTCTGAATTTCACTATGAAACTTCTTCATACTGTCAACACGGAAAATACCCCTGTCAATAGCACTCTGATTAAAGATTAAACTATCTTCTTGATTATAGCCCGTGTAACTCATAATTGCAACAATAGCATTTTCACCTGATGGTAAATTTAACATATTATTATAATGCATACCCTCAGTAGAGACAATAGGCTCCTGAGGATGATATAATACTTGACTAATATCCATACGGTCTTTATAGTTTGTTAAATAGAGACCAATACCTTGTTTGGCTTGTGAAAAGTTAACAATATTCTTAGTACCATAGTTATGATTAATAAATGGAATACCGCATGATACTTCACCCATCATAGTCCAACGATTAAATTCCAAATGAGTATAGCGAACATATTTATTATTACCATAACGATTAATTGAAGTTTCATCTGGATTATTCTTATTATTCATATGTTTAATATTATCATACAAACTGTTAAAATCTTCTGCTAACATAATATATTTAGTACTCTCAACATCTTCATAACTAATAATATCAGGATATTTATTAATAATCATATTCCAACCTTTTGTTGGTTCTTTTTCTACTAATTCACTAATTTCATCAAAAATTGCTTTAGTTATAACAACATCATTCGCCTTAACATTAAGTAAAGGACGAATTAAACGGCCTGCATCATAATATACCTTCAACTCTTTTTCCTCATAATCCATGCAAATAGAGGTGCTTCTGTCAATAACACCTTCCTTTTTCTTTTGTTTCATATTTTCATATAATGATACAATATTTTTAGTGCATCCAACCCAGTCACCATTAAACATAATTTTACTCCATTCTCCCATTTCAATTGGACTAATCTCAAAAGGATGTTTATAATTTCCAAATTCTTCTAAAATTATATCTAATACTTCACGTTGAGCAACATTTTGATTAGTAATACCACTCATCATTGATAAGCTCTTAACAATACCAATCTTTTTACCTTCTGGTGTTTGGGTTGGGCATAAAAAGCCATAAGTAATATTATTAACATGACGAATACTAACTACATTAGATGTTGATGCATCAAGTGATGGAGATAAGATACGACGTAAATTTGATAGTGCTAAAATCCATGATAAACGTTGCAAACTTTGAGCCACACCTTTTTTAGTCTTATTCATACCCCAAACACCAGTAGCCATAGCTGTTTTAATACCTTGTTCAATGGTAGTTGGTCTAATCATATTAACTACATTAATTGGTTTTTCATCAGATTGGTTCTTACGCTTAAAGTTTTTGCCAATTTCATTTAATCCTTTCTTCCAATTTTGTCTAAATAGTTGACCAATTAAAATACCAGGAGTTTCTACTCTTTTATTATCGAAACCATCGCGGTCATCAGGAATACGCCGATTAAGCATAACTTGAATTAATTTATTAGCCATTAAACCTAAATATCTAACTTTCTTCAAAATATCTTCGCCTAAATGAGGTAATAAATCTTTTCTTAAAATCTTATCTAAAAACATTTTCTTTTGAATATTGGCAATATGGAAATCTGATGATGAAATTCTCTTATTTTTCTTTAATTTAGTAATCAAATAATTGTAAGCTTCTTCTTTAGTTTTAATTGGGATATCATTTTCATCAACACACATACTAATAGAAGAACGTAAAATATTTAACATTTCAATATCTTCTAAGTTATAAGTAATATTTGAAATAATATCCATGTCAGCTTCTAATCCCATTGCACGCATAATTATAAATAATGGAATATCCATAAATTGTGAATTTGATAATAATAAATTACCTGCTTTACTAAATTTAATATTAATAATTTGAAGATTATCAGACCAATCATCAACACGGGAATTAATATGTGCAATATATGCTTTCCCCATAAAAGCTGATGGGTCTATTTTACCAAATACTAAAATCTTATTATCAACCATTTTTTCAATACTCATAACTACTTTTTCTTGACCAGTTACAATAAAATAGCCACCTGGTTCAAACTTACATTCACCTAATAATTCTTGCTTAATGTTAGTAGTACAATATTTTGATTTAACCATAATAGGAATTGCACCAACTGATACATTGTTTTCTACTTCTCCAATCATTGTAATAGTTTTATCACCAGTTGTCATATCTTCTTTTTCAACAAACTGCTGCACATCAGCAATAATAGTAGCAAAATATTTTAAATGTTTTTTTCTTGCTTCCTTGGGAGTTAATAATTCTGGACCAGAGGGACTAGTTGGAGGCTTAATTCTAACATTAGTACATTTAAATCCATGAAGATAAATAATATTCTGTTCTACTTTTTCATAAAAATAATTATTTTCTTTCATCAAACTGTAAGGGATAATTTCCTCAACTAATTGATGAAATGAACTAAATAAATGATCATATAAAATGTTTGGTTGTTTAAAATATAATCGTTCTAATTTTTTTAAATCTTGTTGTGCAAATTGTTGCTTAAAAACCATTATATATATTAATAGTTTAGGTTTATATATTTTAATGTATTATAATCAATTTTTATTTTATAATTAATTTTATATAATGGAAAAATATTTACCAGTTAGTGTAACATTATTAACAATTATATCTAATGCTCTTATTGGCAATAGTATAAAAGAAATTTCTTATAAATCATCTACAGATAATATAACACCTGCTCCATTTACTTTTAGTATTTGGGGATTAATTTATTCTCTTCTTATCTATACAACATTTATTTATCATAAAGAAATATTAACTACACAGACGCCATATGGAAGTATATTTACTTTATTTGTAATATCAGCAATACTTAATGCAGTATGGATTCAAGTATGGGGTAAAAGTTTAGAATTATCATCTACAATTTTAATATTACTTGCATCTATTTTAATATTAATTACAACTGAATTAAATAAAGTAGGTGTTAATAAATTATTAATTTATACTTTTGGTGTATATACAGCATGGGCAATTATTGCTAGTCTAGTTAATTTATCCACATTTTTAAGTAATAAAAACATATTGGATAATAAAACTATTAAAATAATTGTATTAGTAATTTTAACAACATTACCTTTTATATTTAAATTATTTGGAAGTGCAAAAATACCAATGTTATTAACAATCTGCTGGGCATCATTTGGAATAATAATGAATGGAGATAATAATATATTATTTATTGCACCAATTATTTCATCATTACTAAATATTTTTCTAAAATAATATATATGATATTACTTTTATTAATATTTTTAACAATATTTTTTTTAATTTTATTTTTATTAAGTATTACTATAAACAAAAGTAATCCTAACTCTAGTAAAACTGACGAAACATCAACCTCAAACTCAAACTCAAAACCATTATCTTTATTAGATATAATTTTATTAAGAACTGGTATTAAAATAAAATTCCAAGAAAATTTTGAGAATGATACAATTGTAGATGATAGTAATTCATTAGTAAAACCAGAAGTGACTTTTAATTTAGCTAATAATATAACACTTCCACAAACATTACAAGAAGATACTGTTATTGTATTTGATAGTAATGACAAGATAAAACAAAATTATGAATTATATTTAAAAACATATTTTTCTCTCATTAATATTGAAAATATTAATAAAAGATTAAAAGATGATACTGGAAAAACAATTCAAGAAATAATTAATTTAAATAATTCAATAGATACTCAAGAATATGTAACTCTTATTAAACAAATAGATGGTTTATTTAATTACAGTATATTAGTATATAACATGGAAGATAGTACACATTTTATAAATTTAGGTCTTAATATTCTTTTGCAAATGAAGAATTCTGGTTGTTATTATTATTTACCAAATGAAAATATTTATTATGAAACAAATAATAAAGATTTAATTATATATGGTCGTGCTTGTTTAGATGATATTCAATTAAGAACTGCAGTAGATAATCTTAAAGATACAGAACCTATGGATGGTTATAATATAACTTCAGAAATGGATTTATATAAGATATCCATGAGGAGAATGTTAAATAAAAATTTTAGTAATATACCTACTACACAATCATCAAATATGGAAACTATAATTAGTCAATTTGAAAATTCAATTGTTGATTTTTTTAAACAAATGTACCATAGTTCAATCATAACAACTACACCAATTGAAACAACTACACCAATTCAAACAACTACACAATTATAATTTCTTCTTTTTTTTATTAATATCATACAAACTATCACATAATATAATCATAGATTTCTTTATCCAGGCTAAATAATAATTATCAAAATAATCATCCATATTATTATTTTCCATAAAATATTTAATAATATTATTATCATCAGAATCTATACAATAACATGTTTTATTATTTCCAATAAAGTTTTTCTTTTTAATAATACCATTTGATGAAAAATGTTTTAATAATTTAATATCTGGATGATATCCTGCATTATATAACGTATCAGCCTCATAAATATCTTTTTCTAATATTGGATACATGTTAAATAATATATTTGTTGAAATATAATATTTAATTATAATATCTTTATTATTCTTAAATACACACAAATGTGGATTAATATATGGAATATCTTTTAAATCCCTATATTTATCAATAGTTTCTTCTGTTTTTTCAATAGTATCTATAAGATTAATATAATTTGGTTCTAATTCAATTGTTTTATCCAAAATAAATCCATATTTTTTACATTTATTTATAACTGTTTTTAAAAAATTATCTCTATAAAAACCCTCATAAAAATAATATTCTTGATCATGTTCACTTCTTGGTTTAGTATCAACTAATACAAATTCATTACAATTTGGAAATAGATTAATAAAATCAATATCTTCCCCTGCTCCTAAATACAATACTTTAGTAAATTTGTTAGACATAATAATAATAAATATATTAAATTATATTTTATTATCAATTTTTTTATAGTTTTGAACTTTGGATTATTTTAATTATTTTTATAAAATATTATATATATTTAAATGATTATACTATTTTTCCCATTAATCATAATAATTATTTTATTTATAATTAAAAATTTAAAATTTAAAAAATCAAAACAATCTCCTTCTATGTCATCACCCTCAACAAGTTCTTTGAACATAACATCACAATTACCCTCAACAAGTTCTTTGAACATAACATCACTATCGTCGAATGAACAACCTTTAATTCCACCAGAAGAAAGAGAAAAATTAGAAACAGTTATTGATATAACAGGTATACGTACTACGATTACAATAAATAATGATATTACTACACCTAGTATAAATGAACAATTTCAAAATAAAATTATTTATGAACCAATTAAATTATATTCTAATAAAGATAATGAAGGCGAATTTATAGAATTTAATTATAATGAGAGTGTTGATTATCCAAATGTTAATATAAACTTTCAAATAAAGAGTATTTCTATACCAGATGGATTAAAAATAAGATTATATCATAAACCTTTATTCCAATTAAATAGAGTTACTTATAATACATCAAATAATGATATTCAAGATATGATGAAAATTGAATCAATTCAAATAAGAAAAAAAGAAGGTTCTTATGAAGAAACTAATTTTTCAGATGATATATTCCCTCCTATCCCAGAGGGTTTTGCTATATTATTTAATAATTGTGATTATGATATTGGTGCAGGACATATAGTTTTATCATGGGGTGATTATGATTTGAGAAATTTAAAAAGAAATGAAACAGATAGTTGGGTAAATGCAGTTAGTAGTATTAAATTAGGTAAAAATACAAAATTAAGAGCATATAATTTACAAGGAATGAATTTTATATCATGGACTGATTTTCCTGCAGGTAAATTAACATTGACTGAAAGTAATACATGTATTGGAACACTAGTTGATAATATGGGTGTATCATGGAATGATTCAATATATTTTATTCGTATAAGATATATAAATGAAGGATTTCCAGATGATGATATTTTAAATATTACATTCAATCCAGATTTACCATATGTAACAATTAATGATACAGAAAAGTATAATCCAGGAACATATCTAAATAAAGATAAAATAATAAAAGTAACTATACCAGATGGTTTAACTTTTTCTATTAAAAATGGACCTTCATATACAAAAAATATAGATAATTTAAATTATGAAGCTTATCAAGTAACATTTGAAATTAGTTATACATACCCATATAAATTGTTATCAAGTATTAAAGAAATTAAAGAACAAATTTATAAACCGATTAATATAACTGGAAATATTAGTTTTAATTCAATGAATGATATTAAAAATAAATTTGAAGAATATATAAAATTATTTTTTCCTTATTATAATACACAATTTATAAATAATAAATTAACTACATATAATAATGGAACTAAAATAAACATAAATGATTATATGAATAATGTTCCATACATTAATATGAAATTATTTGCATTTGCATCATTAATATATTTAGAACAAAGTGAAATTATAAATAATTATGTATATATTTTATTTAGTTTACATATAATAAAATTATTAACTATTTTAGATAAAAATTATAATTATTTATATAATACACATTATTATAGTATAATACGTATTCCTAATAATAAAAATATTGCATTAGAAAATATGAATAATATACCATTTATTAATAATTTTTTAACTCAATCAATTAACGATGTTTGCCAAATAAGCTTAATAAACATAAAATTATTTGATTTTAATAATTTATTTGCTGAGTATGCAAATAGTAATAATATTAATAATATTAAAATAGATATTTCTAAAAATATTAACAATATTATTCTACTTGCGGAAATGTCTTTAATATTAGATTTTATTGATTATAGCAATTTATCTAATGATTATAAAATACAATCAAAAAATATATTACAATTTGAAATTGATATTATTATTAAAACATTTGAAAACCAAGATTTAATTAACTTAATTAAATTAACAATGAATAATACTATGTCATTAGAAGAATATATTAATGAAAACTATATTATTCAAAATGTTACTATAAATAAACCAACTACAATTGCAATTACAACAACACCAAATGCACCAATATCTACACCAGTTTTAAATGAAACAAAGAAAGCATTATTAAGTAATTCAGATATAATAACAGCTACACCAGTTTTAGATGAAACAAAGAAAGCATTATTAAGTAGTTCATATGCACCAATAGCTACACCAGTTTTAGATGAAACAAAGAAAGCATTATTATCAAGTAGTTTAGATGCATCAATCGCTACACCAGTTTTAGATGAAACAAAGAAAGCATTATTATCAAGTAGTTTAGATGCATCAATTGCTATGCCAGTTTTAGATGAAACAAAGAAAGCATTATTATCAAGTAGTTTAGATGCACCAATCTCTACACCAGTTTTAGATGAAACAATGAAAGCATTATTATAATTTTGATTATATTTAAAATATAATAATTTTAATTATAAAATATATAATATATTATATATTATATGAGTAGTAATAATATAAATATATTTTTAGGTTTATTAAGTATAATAATAATTTTATTAATAATATTAATATTAAATAAATGTAAAAATTATGAAAATTTTCAAGCAACTTCCCCTTCTTTAACTTGTCAAAATATAATTAACAACCCAGTAGTTTTAACTCCAATGACATATTCAATAGATCCAACTGGTAAAAGAATTTATACATACGATTATACAAACTTTTATAAAGAAATATTTTATTCCATGGCATTTTTATTTCCAGGATATTTTGTATGTAGACCAAATAGTGTATTTGATACAAAGGATCGTGAAATTGAAAAAATAAATGAATTAATACAATCTACTGGACTTGCAAATGATGGTTCAATATATAAAAATAATTCAATAACTATCGAAAAGATATTAAATAATATTAACCCCGAAACTTTCCCAGAGATGTTTTTTGGTTATTTTGATGTTAAAAATCTTAGTCTTATATATGAATATATATTATCACTTATACCTACTAATCCAGATGAAATGTATGATTACTCAAAATCCTATTTAATGGCTAACGAGATATATAAATTTAAGCAAGACACTTGTGAAAATATAGATGCTTATACAAATATACAGTTCGAGCTTAATGCTGATAATGAAACATCAAATACATTAAAAATATATATGAGAACTAATAATAATAAAAATAAAACACACTCACAATCAGTAAAACCTGATACAATAAATACTAATCGCGTTTGTTTAATTTCTGATAAATTATGTTATAGAGAAACAAGAAATATACATGAGTTTGTTACACAAGAATTAAGCTATAAACGTAAATTAGAAGATGTATCAATTAGAAATGATTTAATTTTATATTTTAAATTAACACTTGTATATTCTTTATATTTAGTTCAAGCATATTGTATTGCAAGCCCAGATGATGTACAAAAATATTTACCATCAGATTTATTTATAAATCAATTGAATAATTTATATGATAGATTTAAAAATGCTAATATAATTGTTGCAAAACATGTGTCTTTAACTCCAGGTACTGAACCAGTTAGAGTTGGATAAATTATATTCTTTCACTTGCTGAGAGATAAGGTAGGACAAACTAATTAATGTATTTTTATAGTTAATCAATTTGCTAACAAAATGATAATTAATTTAAATATATAAGTATATTTAAATTAATGGAAATAAATAAATCATATAATTTCGATAATTCTTGGAACGTTTGGTATCATCATACTAAAGATAATTGGACAGTTGATGGTTATAAAAAAATATTTAAAATAGATAATGGTTATGATTTTTGGAAGCTTTATAATAATTGGGAAAGTTTAGGTGGTATTACATCACGTCATTTCTTTTTAATGAAAAATGATACTAAACCAGTTTGGGAAGACCCTATTAATATGAAAGGCGGGTGTTGGTCTTATAAAATATTAGATAGTATGGCTGCTGAATTATGGGAAGATTTATCAGTATTAATTGTTACTAATGAATTAGTTCAAGGAACTGTATCATTAGGATTATCAATTACTTTAAAGAAAAACAATACTTGCGTTGTTAAAATATGGAATGATGATAGTAATAAAAACAGTATTAAACATATTAATAAAAATATTTTAAAAAAATGGGGTACCGATATTATCTATATAGCCCATATGGCAGAAAGTAACAATAATAATATTGATGCTTAATCCATTTTCTTGCATGGAGATAATGCAAACTTAATCTTTCCTAATGTTGATACCTGATATTCAATAATAATTGGATAAGTGTTCTTTAAAAATAAGCTAACATGGCTACATAAATTAGAACATCTAGTAAATATTATTAAATATTTCAGTTCAAATGTTCCTTGAACTATTTCATTCGGATTATTTGTATTTTTCTTTATAATTAATCCAGAACTATTATTACTTGCTGTTAATTCAAATTCAATTACACCTAATTCACCAGTTCCTGCCATAAACATAGTATTAGCTAAACATTTAATTTCCATACGATCAGTTGCACTAATCATATTCTTACAATAATTTTGAAAATCAGCAGTAGGCATTATAATTTGATAAGGAAATTTGACAGGTTCAATTTCATAATCAGTATCTTCTAAATCCATTAAATTTATTTTAAATGTTTTCTTTTCATTAGAGCTCTCTAAAATCATAATTAATTTATTAATATCATCGTCATCAATCTTCCATGTCATTGTATCACAGTTTGTCATACATTTGATACATTTAAGAAAATTAGCCAAATTAATTCCAATAGTTAATTTTTCATTCTTATAATTATAATAATAAGAATCAAATTTATCAGCATCTAATTTACAATGAATTAGAATGCTACTTGTTTTATTAACTTCTTTGATTATTACGCCACCAACCTTATCTTCAGTTTCTGAGCTATTATTTTTGATAACAGCTGGATAAAAATGAATGTTTATATCTGTAAGTAAAGGATTTAATGAATCAATCAATGTTTTAATATGAACGGATTGGGTAGTTTTGAGTTCTAAAATGCAGACCATATAAGTATTAAATATATTTTTCCTTTAACCTAATTTAATATTAAATCAATTTTTTATTAGATATTGAAATAAATTTTTATTATAATAAATATAAAAATATATAAATTTTATCTCAGATTATAATCTCAGATTATATATATAATGGGTAATAAATATAAGCTCGTAAATCCCTACATTAAAGGGGAATTTGAAACTAAAGTTAATGCCAAAAATTCACTTGAAGCTGCCAAATCTTTTTACAACAATTTATCAGAACACTTCAATAACAATGTTCCCAAATTTTACTTTACAATTCAAAAAGGTGGCAGTGGTAAAGGCAAATTCTATCACTTTGAAGTAAAAGAAAAGAAAGTCAATGACAGTGTTGATTATACTATTAAACCATTTGAAATTAAAGGTGAAGATGAAGCCATTGCTCAATATCTTAATAACTTTGAACACTTTAAAGGTCGCTTTAATGGTGGGGCTGCTCGCAAAGGCTCCCGCAAAGGTTCAAAGAAAGGTTCAAGACGTAGCTCACGTCGTGATGAAGAAGACTCAAGTGAATCAGATGATTTCTACCGTGAAGCCAAATCATATGTTCCAGTAACATCTTCTCCATTCTATTATATGTATTATGATCCTCTCCTCTACAAAGTTGATTCAGTCTTTATTCCTGCCTACTATGCTTATGTTTCAGCATTCAGCGAAATTAACACACGCTTAGGCACTATGACTGTTTATATGCCATAAATTAATAATTTTCGATTTAATTATAATGTTTTGTTAATTTAATCATTAATAAAACATTATTTTATTTATTATAATCTTTATAATCTATGATTATAATCTTTATAATCTATGATTATAAAGTGTTTTGTAACTATTGATTAATTCATTAGTAATTTTATAATAAAAATCATTAATAATTTCCTTTTCATGGATACTTTCTAAATCACCAGATTCTAAATTTAGAAAATATTTATTAAATCCTTCAAAGTTAAGATGAATATCTTCATTCCTTTTGTTCCAAATAGTATTTTCTTTATAAATATTAGTAAACCGTTCAATATATTTTTCCTCAGCTTTACTATTTTTAAATTTAATAATTATATTAATCATATAAACTGGAATACAAAAATCATCTTTATTATTATGACTAGATACCAATAAAGATGCAAAACCTTCATTATCCGTAATCTTAGTCAAATTATAACATACAAATCTATCAATATCCATCATTAGATATTGTTCTTTAATATCATTATAAATTTTCTTACAATCATATGATAATAAATTGACATATAATTTCATATCTAAATCACCATATCCATAAGTTATAGTAATATTATCATATTTAATACTAATCATATTTGTATTATTTTCAATTCCAACAAGTATTCCATTAAAATATTTTTCACCAAACATTTTACTAATTGTTGTAAAAAATAATGGCTTTTTATTATTCAAATAATCAATAAAATTATTATTAAATTCATATAAATCTTTTTGTATTCCATTTAATTCTTTATCAATAAAATTGTAATAATTAATATGTAAAAATTTATCTTCTTGATTTTCCATTGTTCCAATTGAATTTATATAATTATGTAATTTGGATAAAACTAAATAATTATCATTGTTATATTTAATAATTATATCATTCATTAATAAATATTGAGGATTAGTAATAGGAGTATTATTAATACCAAAAAAGAACTTGTTAACTTTTGATAATAACATTATTTTATCATAAGAAGGATGAACAATAAAATCACCATTTTCATGAATTAATCCAAATTGTTTGATAGTGCTAAAAGAGAACATTATTTATAAGTTATTTAAAATAATTAATTAATTTATCAACTTTTATCTATTATTATATAGATGGTAAAACAATTGTTAATAACTGGATATTATAAAAAACAAAATACAGGTGATGATTATTTTGAAAATATAGCAAATAAAATATTTTCAAATAATAAAAACTATAAAATAACTATAAAATCTATAGATAGTATTAATACCGAACAAGATATTAATTATGATGAAATATTATTATTTGGTGGTGAGACATTAAATGAATATTTTTTAAATCCATTATCAAAAATAAAAGAACAAAATCAAAATATTAAACTGTATGCCATGGGTGTTAATTTAGGAGCTGATATAGATTATATTAAAAAATATCTAATAATGTTTCAATATATTATTGTAAGAAATAGTAAAGATTATGAAATAATTAAAAATACATTTAATGATTTTGTCCCATGTTATTATATTCAAGATATAGTATTTTCTAATTTTATTCAAGCATATAAAACAAAAACAACTGAAAATACAATTGGAATATTTTTATCACAACCAAAGTTAAAAAATGTAGAAGATATAAATAATTATGTTAATATAATAAATTATTTTGTTAATAAAAAATTTACAATTAAATTATTTAGTATGTGTTATAGTAATAATAATAATGAAAGTGATAAAATAATAAATGATAGAATTTATAATAGTTTGGATAATAATGTTAAAAAACATGTTACTATTATTCCAAATATTTTATTCGGTAAACATATAAAAACATTAAAATATGCCATATGTGAAAGATTTCACTCTCATATATTATGTCTAATTTATAATATTCCATTTATATCATTTGCAAATACTAATAAAGTAAAAAATTTATTATCAGATTTAAGATTAAATGATTTATTGTTAGAAGATAATATAAATCCTGATTTATTATATAAAAAATTAAAAAGTATAAATACAAAAAATTTAAAAAATTTATATAAATCAACTTATGTAAATGTAGAAGATTTTTATTATAAATTTATGAAAATTACTTTAGATAATATTAATATTAATATAAATTATCCAAAAAATAAAATAAAATATTATTTTAATAATGATTTAATTGAAAAGCAATCATTAATAATTTTTAATAAATATAAAGATGCTAATACTATATTAATGAGAATGTTTGGAACTAGTAATTTAGATTATAAATGGGGCTTAAATGAAAAAATTAATAATGGTTTAATATCATTGGATGATATTAAATGGCTTTATATGGAAAGTATATATAAATGTTATTATCTTCATTATAAAAATATTAATAATAATATTAATATTATGAGTGTTAATATAGATTATATTGATCAATATGATAGAACAAATTGCCATAGATCTGGTTGGCGTTACATTGTTGATAATATAAATAATCAAATATCTACATCAAATAAAAATGCTATTAAATGTGATTTATATGTGGATAGAACTTTTCATTGGTGCTGTGAAGAAATGGTTAATAATAATATAATTCCATATAAATCTAATTGGATTGGTTTTATTCATCATACATTATATCAAGACCCTAGTAATTATAATTGTATTGAATTATTAAAGAATGAATATTTTTTAGAAAGTTTAAGCAATTGCAAAGGTTTAATATTTTTATCTCAATATTTAAAAGAAAATTTTAAAACTTTAGCAACTATCAATAATATTATATTACCGCCATTATATAATCTATATCATCCAACAGAATTTGTCAATCATAGTTGGAAATATAAAAATTGGAAAGGTGAAGTTATTCAAATTGGTTCATGGATGAGAGATATTAATGCTATATATGAACTTAAATGCAATTTAAAATATAATAAAAAATATGCTTTAGTTGGTAAAAATATGACAGATAAATATATATGTTATTCACATATAAATTATAAAAAATATAATGAAATTATTCCAGAAGTATCATTAATAGATAAATTAAGTAATAATGATTATGATAATATATTATCTAAATATGTTGTATTTATTAAATTGTTTGATGCAAGTGCAGTTAATACATTAATAGAATGTATTGTAAGAAACACACCAATAATTATTAATAAATTACCAGCTATTGTTGAATATTTAGGAGAAGATTATCCATTATATTATAATAATATAGATGAAGTACCTAAATTATTAAAAACTGGATTATTTAGAACAAATTATATTAAAAAAGCTCATAAATATTTAAAGGAAATGAATAAAGATTTCTTAAAAATAGAAACTTTTATTAATTCATTAAATAAAATAATTAATCTAGCAAGCTAATTAATCTAGCTTATAAAAATCTATATTAAATTACTTTAATCTAGCTTATAAAATCTATATTAAATTACTTTAATCTAGCTTATAAAATCTATATTAAATTACTTTAATCTAGCTTATAAAATCTATATTAAATTACTTTAATCT
>JACCDL011522980.1_pt1 | contig 19868 bp, 17 predicted proteins | sample 7441931 | NCBI WGS metagenome assembly JACCDL01 (sample SAMN15323437, study PRJNA562643) | freshwater metagenome | isolation source: river surface water | place: USA:Blue River Watershed | collected 2017-08-16 | reverse complement strand
GCGCTCAGACTCAAGTCATGTCCCTTGCCTGGCTCGTGACGGGGCCTCCAGGCTCGGGCAGATCGTCCGCGGCGGGCGCCTCTGCGCACGCCCTCATCTGCTCCAATGGCGGTTGTGGCGCCTGCAGTGATTGCAACGCCGCAAAAACCAGTGGTCATCCAGATGTTGAAGTTATTCGTACCGAAGGCTTGTCTATCAAAGTAGAAGAAATCCGCGAATTACTTACAAGAGTTGCGTGGGCGCCATCTATGGGTGGTTGGCGAGTGGTTGTAATGGAAGATGCTGACAGGCTCACTGAATCTGCAGCGAATGCGCTACTTAAAGCAATTGAAGAACCAGGAACAAGAACAGTTTGGTTACTCTGCGCTCCAACGCTTCACGATGTATTGCCAACGATCCGCTCGCGTTGTCGCCACCTACAACTTCGTACGCCTTCAACGCAAGCGGTTACTCAAGTTTTGATAAATCGAGACAAGATTTCACCAGATATGGCGGAATTTGCCGCAAAGGTAAGTCAGGGACACATTGGTCGCGCACGCTACTTGGCAACGAATGAAACCGCGCGTAGTAATCGTAAAGTAATCATGCAACTACCAATGCAATTGGGCTCACTTGCTTCCGCTCTTCAGGCAGCACAAACTCTTGTAGATATTGCTTCCGAGGAAGCAAAGGCAACTTCAGAGTCACGCGATGAAATTGAGATTGAAAAACTTCAGGAAGCTTATGGGAAAGGGGCCACAGGACCTGGCATGGCTACCGGTGGTTCTAAAGCAGTGAAGGAGCTTGAGAAAGAGCAAAAATCACGAGCCACCCGAATGGTTCGTGACTCCATAGATGGCGCACTCTTAGATCTGGCTACCTTCTACCGGGATGTGATGATGGTTCAATCTGGGTCGTCAGAAGCCCTTATAAACTCAGATTTATCTCGAGAGATAGCCACATATTCCACCAGTGCACCAGCCAGCTCCAGTATCAAGAAGTTAGACGCCATCATTGAATCACGCACCCATTTAGCGATGAACGCCGCCCCTTTGGCTACATGTGAAGCGCTTATGTGCCGCCTTGCCCAGCCTTAATTGTTGGTAATTAGCACCCCTTGCCATGGTGCAGAATTCTTCTATGCGTCTAGACCATGTTTCTTATGTGACTTCCCATGACCAACTTGCTGACACAGTACAACGCTTAGGTGCTCGCCTAGGCAGCACCTTCGTGGATGGTGGTATTCACCCCCGATTTGGTACACGTAACTTCACTGCGGCACTTAAGAATGGGCAGTACATCGAAGTTGTTTGTCCACTTGATCACCCAGCCACAGAACAAACACCATGGGGTAAGGCAGTTTCAAAGAAAGCAAATGAGGGTGGTGGTTGGTTCACCTGGGTTTTCAGCACAAAAGATATCTCGCCGATTGAAGCAAAGTTTGGTCGCGAAGCTATTGAGGGTCACCGTACCCGTCCAAATGGCTCAGATCTAAAATGGAAACAGATTGGCGTAAAAGAGATTGCCGATACTCGTGAATTTCCATTCTTCATCCAGTGGCTATCAGCCGATCACCCATCTCAAGACGGGACTCCCCTTGCAGAGATTAAGAAGATTGTGATTGCAGATTCCGACCAACTCGCAGATTCCTGGTTTAAGGAGGAAATCCTCGCTTCCCTCGGTGATGTGAAAATTGAGTGGATTGATCCTTCCGCAAATGACGATCAAACTGGGATTATAGAAGTCCATCTTTCAACACCCCAAGGAACTGTGACCTTAGACTAAGTTTATAAGGTCTGAGATTTCTGCGAGATAGAAAAATTAAAATTAACCGAATTGCATTATGCCTCTATGGGCGATTCAATAACCGATTTTCGGAAAAAGCTGGCGTAGAGGGGTTTGAGTACATTCAAGAAAAAATCCTATCCAAATACCCGGTGGATCTGTTTCTATACTCAAACGATCAATCAAGTTTCCGCGAAATCACAAACACGTATCAGGGTATCGCTAAAGAAATTGAATTAGAAGAACCTCTTGACTGGGATTCCCAAATTGGCAAGTACTCAATCGATACTTCAAATTTCATCCCCAAAGAAGGCTTTAGGACAATTTCCAACAGTTTGAATTTTTTCTATTCGAGAGGGAAATCCATAGATCTTGCGCTGGAGTATTCGAATAATGGTAAATTTGAGTTCGAATGGATTATTTCTGCTCGCTTAGATCTTGGACAGATAGATAAATACAACGGCTATCAGCCGTTTAGAGTCAGTGAGATTGGCTTTAATCCAGCGCTAGATTCAAGATTTTTGTATTCCGCACTTTGGAATCAGACTAATGGTGGCTTTGCTGACCAATGGTTTTATGGGAATCAAGCAACCATGAGTACGTTTTCCAAGATGGCCGAAGAGTCCATCACATACTTTACGGAAAACAGTGATTACATGAAGTCGCTCAAGAATGGCATCGTATACTCAAATAAAGAGAATTATTTTAGTAACGAAATATTCCACCAATATAGGCTGCCAAAACCGCAACTTGCAACAATTGACACAACCGAAGCCATCGACAATCATTTAATACATAAGCATTTCTTTCAAACACATAATCTCCTTATCAACTCCCGATTTACGTCATGCATCCCTGACAGCGCTAGAGTTGTGTATACACATACTGACTATGCAGATTGCTGGACTATGTATTTTGGGCAAGTAGCAAAAATTGGCAATTTCTTCTTAAAAAACTACGTTTTTGTAAACCGAGAAGACCCACGAATCCCAGAATATTTCAACCAAGTTATTTACGATGAGAACCTCTCATATACTGATCGACTTAAGAGTTGCCTGGAGAAAATTGAAGACGAGATTGTTTTCTTTGAACACGAAGATATGATTCTGTATGACGCACCGGAACTATCTCAACTCATTAATTACTCAAAGTTGATGAAAACAACGTACAAGGATAACTTTAATCCAAATAAATTCGATGTTATAAAAATGATTCGGGGAGGAAATTTCTTTTCCAGAAAAGTACTAAAAAAGAACGTTAAGAGTCTGCAATCCATCTCAAGATTCTCGCCATGGATTTTTTCGATTCAGCCTTCATTTTGGGTAAGAACATCACTGATTTCAATCCTTGCAGAACATAAAGGTAAGGGTATATGGGAGTTCGAAGCAGCCGCACAAAGAACTATGCGGTCATTAAAATATCGCTCAGCACTTGTCTCTGAAAATACGAAGAGGAGAGGTGATTTTCATTTTGATTCTGAGATATATCCATATATTGCGACAGCGATTGTGAAAGGCAAATGGAATACCAAGGAATACAACCTTGAGTTAGAAGAACTCAGTCGCGAATATGAAATAGACCTTAATCAGCGTGGGCGCATCCATTAGAACTGCCTAAAGGCACTGAGAATCCCAGTAAAATCTATGGCTTATAACAGTGAATGTAAATCCACTGTGGATGTCCCGCATCTGAGTAGCTCTCGCGGACCTGCGAAGAAATCTTTACAAATCCTATCCCCGCAAGATCACCCTCAACTTCGGCTTTCGATGTAACCCTAACGTCATGGTCCCCATTGGTCGAATGAGCATGATAGGAATTATCAAAATACCCACTCCGGGGACGTCCAAACGAATCAAACAAATCTGAACCAAAACCCATTTGAAAAGAAAATCTCCCACCGGGTTTTAAAATTCTAAAAATATCTTTAAGCAATTGATTTCTAATCTCATACACTGGTATATGTTGAAGTGAAATTGTCGTCATGATGAAATCATAGTAATTACTATTTCTTGGGCCAGCATCGGTACCGCCTGTCAGAAAAAAATTAGAAGTGTCAGAAAACTCCTGCTTACAAAATTGAATATTTGATGGCGATAGGTCAGAGCCATCGACTGATTCCCAACTAGCAAGCGTCAGAAGATTTCGGATATTCCTTCCTTTTCCACACGCAAAATCAAGCGCTCTTCTTCCGTCATAGTTTTCTCTATTTACATCCGCAAGGAGAATTCCCCAATAATCAGAATTAGCGTTGTGTTCGAGATGATCACTGGTACCTCGTTTGTAGAACCTAGCCTGCATTCTCGAGTATGTTTTTGAATTTGCATATCTACTAAGCAAACTGATTTTCATCTATTCACTTTCCACTTTCATATATATAAAAAACTCTTTCAAATCCAAGTGATTCGAAAAGCGCAATTGAGGCTCCATTTGTGACTTTAACTTTTGCATGAGCATCTGGAAACCTAAACATGATTTCACTCACCATATACTTCGCTACACCTTGGTTTCTAAAATCAGGTGTTACCGCAAGCCTGATGTCATTATCTACAACGCCTATAAATCCGACAAGAATTTCATTGTAATAACAAACAAAATATTTATCCATATGCTGAGCCATATATATTGCGTGATTTTCGGGAGTAATATAATTGTTATTTACAAACGCAGAAGCATCAAGTGGATTATTTCTAAGTTTGCGAACAAACTCTAGCGTTGCATCAGATACTGGAACAAGAGAGAACACCGAACCTCCTGACTTCTGAGAACTATTTTGCATAACTGTAGTGCGCCACGTGGAAGACTCTAGTACAAAATCCTACAACAGCCTAGGATTAACGGCGGAACATGCAGAAATTTACGAATCCGTCACCAAAAGAACGCTAAGGAAAATTCTACAAAAAAATTGAGGAATCAAAAATGCAACTAATTTTCATAAGCTATTTTTCTGGTATCGAAGGAATGGTTATGTCTGAATGGGTTGAGGACAAATTAAATGCGGTGCCAGATATTTTTTCAAAGACATACTTGATCACATCAATTGCAAACCCGAAGGTAAGTAGACCAGGAGTAAAAGTACTCTCCACACCTTCATTATCCTGGCGTGACTTTAAATGGGAATTATCAGAAAGTCGAAAGTTGGGAGTTCGGACTTACGCTAAGAATCTGACGTGGGTCCCAATTGCGGGAACCATTGGCAAATGCTGGGATTTAGTCTTTTCGAGAGTCTCAAAGGATTCTGCGGCTAGATGGTCTTGGGCATTCACAGCCTTACCCACTTTGGTGTTCCTAAAAGCACGGCATCCAAAATCTGCCATATTTGTAACAGGGGGTGCAACGGGAGGACATCTTTTGGGTCTTTTTGCACATCAAATTACGGGAGGTAAATTGTATTTAGAATTTCAAGACCCTTTAGTGGGTTCTGAAATGATCAGATCCGAGAGAAATTCCAAGTGGATTAATAAGCTTGAAGCAAGATTCATTTTAAGGTCTACCCGAACCGTATTTGTAACGAGAGCTGCTGCACTAGCTGCACAAGAAAGACACCCACAACTAATTAGCAAGATTCTAGACATTTACCCAGGATCAAGAGACTTCAAAATTGAATTTCCTCCGGAAGAAACATTTGAAAAGCAAGAAATAGAATTCTTACATCTGGGCACACTGTACGGATCTCGAAATTTAGACTTATTCTTCGATGCGGTCGACCAACTGCGCGTGGAGAACTTCCCTAACAGTGAGAGAATAAGGATAAAGAATCTAGGCGACATCTATTTGGGGAACAAGAGAGCCTATTTATCTAGGGATGATTTTGAATTATTGGAACCCCAAAACAGAGTGGAAGCCCTCCGTAGAGCTGCACAATCTGAAGTACTTCTCTTGGTCCAGCATTCTGATTCTAGAAGCCGGGAAACTATTCCTTACAAGACTTATGATTATCTCAACTTAAAGAAACAAGTTTTCGCAATCTCACTCAATCAAGAACTTACCGAGTTACTGTCAACAGGGCCCAATTACATTGCAGATGCGAATTCTCTAATTTCAATCCGCACTAATCTAGAATACTTACTGAAAAACTATGAAAAAATGCCTAGAGTAGTAAAATCGGGTTCAGGCTCCCTCGAATTAAAGAATCAGTTTATGAGAATATTTCAATGACATCGCAATCAAACTACTCTCAGAAGTTGAGAATTTGCTATAGAGTGTTGTTCAGAATCGAACATGAGGTACAATGAATAATCCCAGAATCAGCGTCATATTAAATGTTTACAAACGGTCGATTAATTTTGGTGAGCAGCTAAACGCAATTTTGAATCAAAGCATAGAGCCTCTAGAAATTTTGGTCTGGGAAAATGGGACTGAAACAGTCCCTGACGAATTCAGAAAGAAAGTCACAATTACCAGGTCCTCAACCAACTTTGGAGTTTGGGCCAGATTTGCCTATGCTCTTAATTCACGAGGTGAATTTGTTTGCATTTTTGATGACGACACTATCCCAGGAAATCGTTGGCTAGAGAATTGCTATACGACTTTTATGAAAACTCCTGGCCTATTGGGTACTAGGGGCGTGGTGTTCGAAAACCAAAATGCATATTCGATGCATAGTGATGTAGGTGTGTACGGACCGAATGTGGAAACAGAGCAAGTGGATATTGTGGGGCACTCTTGGTTTTTCAAGAAGGATTGGTTAGGAGAATTCTGGGGAGATTTAGGAAATCGTTTTCTTAACGATGTAGCGGGAGAGGACATTCATTTTTCTTTTGTAGTCCAGCAGAGATTGAACCTTCCGACATTGGTTCCACCACACCCTGTGGATGATTTATCTCTCTGGGGTTCAGATCCTGGTCGGGCAAGAAAGTTGGGGGCAGGCCAGGAATCAATTTCTCAAGCACCAGAGTCACTTAAACGGTTTGAGAATGCATTACAGCACTATAGGAAGCTTGGATTTAAGACTCTTGTAGAACTTAAACCCTCTAAATCCAAGTACCCAAATTTTTTTTACTTTCTAATCCAAAAGTTTCCACGTTTTAGCCATGAACTAGCCAGGAGAATCAAGAGACTTTACAAGCAATGACATTAAGGAACATTCTCGCTTATCGTTTTAATGATTGTGTCAACTATGCTCTTAGAAATGTCACCAGAACCGTAAGGATTGACTGCAGGAATTGCGTCATTTAAAGGTTTCGCAAGTATTTTGGAAGCAATTTGAAATATCTGATCTCCATCCGTTGAAACCACTTCAAGGAGACCATTTTCGACACCCTCGCCGCGCTCAGTTGCCTTGCGCGTGACCAAGGCATGCTTGCCAAGACTCACAGATTCTTCCTGAATACCACCACTGTCAGTGATAATAAGAACAGAATTTGAGAGAAGAGCAACAAATTCTGCATATGCCAAGGGTGGAACCAAGTACACATTCGTCAACCCAGACAAAATTCGATTGACATCTTTACTCACAGAAGGATTTAGGTGTACAGGGAAAATAAAATTAGTCTCCAAGAATGCACTTGCAAGCTTAGCTATAGACTGACACACCTCTTGGATTCCATCTCCAATATTCTCTCTTCTATGCATGGTAATAAGGACATTTTGTTGGCTTTGAATGTCGAAGTCTAAATATTTGCTAAGTTCTGTCCTAACTCTTGCGTGCAGATTTCCACCTGCCGCAATCCTCTTACTTATAATCTTCAAAGATTCAATCACAGTATTTCCCGACATGAAGATTTTGCTGGAAGGAACGCCTTCCGCCAAGAGATTGATCTGTGCCTTTGGTGTCGGAGCAAAATTCAAAGTTGCAATTCGCGCGATTGCCTGCCTATTGAATTCCTCCGGAAAGGGCTCCCGAACATCATGTGTGCGAAGCCCTGCCTCAACGTGCATCACGGGTATTTGTTTATAAAATGCAGCAAGCGCTGCGCAAAATGCTGTGGTTGTGTCCCCATGAACAACGACGCAATCTGGCCGAACGTCGTCTAAGGCGCTGGACATCAATTGGAGCAACCTCGCTGTCAAACTTTCTAGCGATTGCCCGGGAATCATCGCGTCGAGGTCTATGTCTGGCACCAATTCAAATATATCTGTCGCTTGCCCCAGCATCTCTTTATGCTGACCACTGCTGCATAAAATGCTGGAAACATTGGCTCGAGACTGTAATTCATAAACTACGGGTGCAAGTTTGATGGTGTCAGGCCTTGTTCCAATAACAGTGAATACCGTGAGTTTATCGACCATCAGGATTGACTGATTTCTCTACAAATAGAGATCACCGCGTCAGAAATTTGGTGAACAGGCATATTAGGCTTGGACCACATGGGAAGACGCACAAGGCGCGATGCGAAACTATCAGTAACTGTCATTTGAGATCCAGTCCGCGCAAACTTAACCCCGGCCTCTGCACTATGCAGTGGGACGTAGTGGCTCGTACATACAATTTCGCTTTCACGCATCCTTGAAATAAATCGTTTTTTAAAGTCTTCACTCGGGAGAATTAGGTAGTAGATATGTGCATTATGATGCACGCTTGGAGCATACTCCTGCCAATCTAGACTTAATTCAGCTTTTATGCTTTGAAGCATCAGCCGATAAACTTTCCAATACTCAAGCCTAATTTGGGTAATCTCTAGCGCATTTTCAAGCTGCGCATGCAAATATGCGGCTGCGATTTCGCTCATTAGATAAGACGAACCGATATCCACCCAGGAGTACTTATCAACTTCTCCGGAGATAAATTTCTCGCGATTCGTACCTTTCTCAAGTATGACTTTAGCTCGCTCAATCAGTGCCTCATCATTTACGAGCAATGCCCCCCCTTCTCCACAAACAATATTTTTTGTTGCATGAAATGAAATACAGGATAAATCACCAAAGGTACCCAAGTGCTGGTTGTCATATTTCGAAAATAAAGCTTGGGCGGCATCCTCGATTAAGAATAAATTGCGCTCTTTGCAGATATTTTGAAGAAGCCGCATATTGCATGAAGCTCCTGCATAGTGCACAGCGAGGATAGCTTTGGTCCGATTTGTGATTGCATCCTCAACCAAACCAAGATCGATATTCATGGTTTCGGCGTCAACATCAACAAAAACAGGGATAGCTCCCCTCAACACAAACGCATTTGCCGTCGAGGAGAAAGTAAATGACGGCATTATCACTTCATCCCCAGGCTCAAAATTCAGAAGCAGTGCAGCCATCTCTAAAGCGTCCGTGGCGGAGTTTGTGAGGAAGGCCTTCTTTGCGCCGGTGTTTGTCTCTAACCATCTAGCACACCACTTGGCGTGGACGCCCCCACCCGCTGAATTTCCCGTGGCAAGTACGTCAGAGATATAATTAATCTCGGAACTAGCCTGAAAAGGCTCACAGAAATTGACAAGCATTGCTAGATAATAGTTCACGAAATGCCTTTTCACGTACTATTAGTATTTAAAGAAGCAGTTATCTTCATGTTCAAAACAAGAAAAAAGGGAAAATGCCCAAAATACGGTCTGTGCAAATGACACAAATCGCCAGACGCGACTTTGAACTCATCAAGAGTCTCTTAGAAAACAAAGACCCATTTACGTTTGTCCGTTTCAGTGACGGAGAAATGGAAATCATTAGGAATGAACGCCTGTTTATAGGCAAAGGGCACATCTCTTGGTCTAAGGGTGAAGTTTCATATTCCTATCCTGATTTTGACTATAAGGATTTCTCCCCCAAAAGGGATATAAAACTTAGAGGAGATTTGATTGCCTCGGCTATCTATAAAAACAAATTCTATTTCAAAGGAATTCCGACAGCCCATAATAATGCGCTTAATGATCGAAACCTTATGATTGAATTTAACGGAGGAAGTGAGAATTTAACTTTTGCAGACCTCTTAATAAATGAAAACTTCTTGAAATTTAGAAAACAGTTGATCTCAATTTTTTCTTCATATAGTTCTGTTTATTTTTTTGGGAATTATCGAGCAAACCCAGGACTTGTGAATAATAACTGGAAGCTAGTACCTCTTCAAGATAACTTTTTCTCAAATTATGAGAAGGTGTTGGAGGTAAGTCTCGTTGCGCTTGGTGGGACACCTAAAAATAGTTTGATTCTCTCATCAGCATCATCTCTAACAAATATTCTTGGGCACCAATTACATGAAAGTCGGCCAGACCTTACATTTCTAGACATTGGCACTTCAATGCATGACCTAGTTGGTATGGAAAGTGGAATTCGTGAATATCACGTGCTTCTCGCTAGGAATACACCGAGAAACCTAGCTCGGAAAATTAGATTTGTTATGAACCGAAGCTTTAGACTTAAGTGGTAATGCGGAATTTTCATTCAAATCCATTTTCTGAATCTTGCGATTTGAAAAGGGTCTCCAACCCTTTCGCCCGTTCGCTCTTGCATCAAACGAACATACGTTGATGCATCATGCATGTCATTGAACGTTCCCGAATCAAACCATGCAGTACCTCGGGGTAACATTTCAAGAGAAAGTCTTTCTTCCTGTCTATAAATCTCGAGAAGATCTAGAATCTCTAATTCCCCTCGAGCACTGGGTTTCAGCCCAGATGCGTATGTGGATGCATATTCATCAAAAAAGTAGATGCCTGGTATTGCAATATTGGACTTCGAATTTTTTGGCTTCTCTTCTAGCTCAGCAACCATTCCCGAATCGGTAATCGTTGCAATCCCATAAGGCTCGGGATTTCGAACGTGATAGCCAAAAATCTGTGCTCCATCAACATTAGAAAATCCTTCGAGGCGCCTTCCTAAACCAGGTCCGTGGAAAATATTGTCACCGAGTATTAGAGCGCTTTTTGAAGTTCCGACGAAGTCACGTGCGATGATGAGGCTTTGAGCGATTCCTCCGGGAGAATCCTGTTTCAGGTAGGTAAGTTGTAATCCTAAATCTGAACCATCTCCGAGCAACTCTTTGAACCTTGGAAGTTGTGTAGGAGTTGCGATAATTGAAATTTCCCTGATGTTGGCGAGCATTAGTGTGGAAAGCGGGTAGAAAACTAGTGGCTTATCAAATACTGGTAACAGTTGTTTACTTGCGACGACCGTCAACGGGTTCAATCGTGTTCCCTGACCGCCTGCCAAGAGAATGCCCTTAATAATCCACCACCCATTTAATTCCAATGTAGCCTAAGAATACCCACACAACTATCGATGTTGGAATAGGATTTGCTAGTGAAATACTTCGTGACCGGCGGCGCGGGATTTATTGGTTCTCATTATGTTGATTTATTGCTCTCAGAGACTCAAGACGTGGAACAAGTCACCGTCTATGACAAATTTACCTACGCAGGCAATGCCCGGAATCTTGAAGTACATAAGAACGACTCACGCCTGAAAGTTCTTATAGGTGACATTTGTGATTCTAAAGATGTGAAATCAGCTCTCACTGGCCACGATGTAATTGTTCATTTTGCAGCCGAATCTCATGTGGATAGATCTATTCAAGATTCTGGAATCTTTGTTCAAACAAACGTAATGGGCACCTATAACTTATTGGAAACCGCGAGGTTGCTTGATATCAAATCATTCATTCACATCTCGACAGATGAAGTTTATGGTTCTTTAGAAAGTGGATCTGCGACAGAGAATTCTCCCTTGATGCCAAACTCACCTTATGCGGCAAGTAAAGCCTCAAGTGACTTGCTCGCTCGGAGCTATTTTGTGACTCATGGCATGGACGTGCGCATTACGCGCTGCTCCAATAACTACGGCCCTCGGCAGTTTCCAGAGAAGGTAATCCCAGTATTAACTTATGCTGGTTTGAGAAAAACCAAAATGCCCATTTATGGAAATGGGCTGAATGTAAGAGAATGGATTCATGTCAAAGATCATTGCCGTGGGGTGCAGCTAGTACTGGAAGCAGGAAGTGCTGGAAATACCTACAATATCGGTTCAGGAGTTCACTTAAGCAACATCGAACTTGCTCGGGAGATAAGCGCGATTCTAAAACTGGGAACAGACACTTTTGAATTTGTACAAGACCGCAAGGGTCATGATTTTCGCTACTCCGTTAATTTCGAAAAGTTAACGATGATTGGTTATGCCCCCAGAGTTGATTTCAAGAGTGGCTTGGAAGAAACAGTGAGTTGGTATACAGAGAATTCCGACTGGTGGATGAAAGACACTTCTTGCTAATTTGAGTAAAAAGTTAATGCTTTGGTGCGAATGACTTCTTTACTGAGCTGCTCAGCCGCCAGTCGCTTATTTGCAACCGCCGCATTATCGACTAATTGGGAATCACTCAGAGCTATTGAGACTTCATGCAAAAGTTCCGAAAGATCTAGTTTGATGATTGATGCCCTTGCCCCATTCTGGACCCACTCGTTTGCGCATGAAGTTCCAGATTGAATCGGGTAAGTTCCATTAATTAGCGCCTCCAAGAAAGATGTACTGACGCCGTCACTCTTGGAACAGCCAATGTAGATTCGCGATTTCATAAACTCACTCATCATTTGAGTACGAGAAATCCCCTTACCCACGTCCAAGTAACGGATTTTCTTCTGAATTTCTAAAGGGAGATCATTTATTAGAGCCACTATATCGGGAGTGACCGAATAGATGAAATATGAATAATCAGGAAACTTTTCCGCAATATAGGGGACCGCGGAGATTGAAAGGTCCGCTCTACCAAATACCCCCCCATATCCTTTTATGATTATCTGTTTTCTATCCGAAGTACGTTCTAAACCCAAGTTATTGGAAGTTATTTCAAAGCCACCCGCATTAGGAATGCAGGGGAGTTCTATTCCTTTGAAACCGTACTCTCGAGCTAGCTTGTAATCTCTCACGCATTCAGCAGAATAAAAATCTGCAATTTCAAGTACTTGCCGAATCATCTTCTCATGCTCAGGAAAGTTCCTATAGTAATAGATATCGCTACCCCAATTAGTAGCAATGACTTTAGTTGAGTCAAGTAGAGTCTTATCTATTTGTGAGACGAGATATCCAGCACCTTGCAACTCGAGAGCATGCACAAATGTGAGGTCATTCGTTCTTAAAACTCTTGATAGATTTTTTATCCGAAAATTTGTGAGTGTGATTCGAAGAGTAGCCTCGTGAGATATGTAATCCACATATCCAGCAAGTCTCTTGAATCCGAAATTGCCAAGAAGACGGAAGTGAGCAGTTAGATTGTTCTGTTGGATAAGTGAAAGTAAAAGCGAATGCGGCTTGCGAAACTTTTTTGAGGGGAATATCAAGAATTCAATGTTTTCATCTTTGAATTGTTCTAACCATCGTGCCAAGTGAACACTATCCACCATCCCGACGACGAGAATTCTCCGCCGTTTCACTTTCTTAGGGTCCTTATTGCCAAGGATTCGGGTATAAATTTAGAAAGAAATCTACTCACAGGAAGCGTCAACAGATAAACAACGATTAAGGGGTGTGCCTCGGAGGGGTACTTGCGGCTCTTCTTGAGACCCTCAAGGAAGAGTCGCCGGCCATCAATTTTTTTGTCAAAATAAGCCAGTCTTGCTGCCAAATAAAACGAATTAGAAACAGCCATACTCCGAAGCGAAGGATCCACATCACTTTCCCGTACGAAGTCTTCAATTACCTGCATGCGCTCGTTAGCCATCCTGGCATTTTTTTGAGCAACTGATGTCGAGCTTTGGTGTTCCCTCCACTGAGCGAGTACCTCTGGAATTCTTCGAAAATCCCCATAATTGCTCAGCCTGAGCCAAAAGTCATAGTCCCCAACATATTTCCACTTTGTTCGACGCCCCCCTATTGCGAGTGCTGTTGACCGTCGAAAAATTGCACCGGGACCGGGGAGTGTGCGATTTTTTCCAATAAGGACTTCTCTAGAAAAATCCTCAACCCTCACTTCCCTTTTTTGATTCCCGGACTCATCAATAACTCTCCAGTCTGGATATACAGCAACTATCTCAGGGCTAGCATCAAGAATTTGAATTGCACTCTCAAAGAGTTTACCCTCAAGGATTGGGTCATCCGCGCTAACAACTAATACATAATCACCTGTTGCAACTTCTAAGCCTCGATTGACGCTTTTTGACTCACCACCATTTTCGAAATTGAACACTTTAATTCTTTCAGAGAATTGCGCAAGAATTTCTTGAGTGCTATCAGTTGAGCCATCATTAATCACAATGTATTCAATTGACACGCTTGTTTTGGCATTCAGGACTGACTCGATAGTTTCAGCAATGTATTCATCTCCATTAAAAACAGGGGTGATGACAGAGATTTTTGGTTTGCTGACCATGGCGCAAATCTATCCAATTTGGCTCAATTGCAACTGCTATTATCGTTAAATGGCGCGCATCGGAATCCTAGGATCCACGGGAATGTTAGGTTCTGCGCTCGTAAAAGTCCTGTCTTCAAAGGAACACGAAGTTGTTGAGATAAATCGTCGCGGGCTAGCCTCTTTCAGAAATAATGCTGCCATTTCGCTGGATGTCATGGAAATAGGTAATCGTGATAGCCAGCGACTCTCTTCCCATAATTTTGACTTTCTAGTTAATGCCATTGGTTTTATTAAGCAACTAATCCGTGAGGAAGATCCAGAATCCAACTTACTTGCGAACGTCGTAAATGTGGAATTCCCTAAGTGGCTAAATCAATTTTCACTTGAAAGTAATGTCCCTGTAATTCAAATTGGAACCGATTGTGTCTTCTCGGGAATGAAGGGTGGCTATTCAGAGCTGGATCAGTTTGATCCTTCTGATTTATACGGACAAACAAAAGCAACTGGTGAAAGCTTTAGTCCAGAGTTTATGACAATCCGCACCTCAATTGTTGGAAGAGAAATTTCAACCAACAATTCACTGATGAATTGGGTTCTAGGGCAACCAACCAATAGTGAGATTCATGGATACACAAATCACATCTGGAACGGCGTTACTACTTTTACATTTGCCAAAGTGGTGGACGGCATAGTAAGAAATAATGAGTTCGCGAAAGGGGTATCTCATCTCGTCCCTAGCGACTCTGTGACGAAAGCAGAACTCGTAAAGTCGATTGCAAAATCTTTTGACCGTGCAGACCTGAAAATCGCAGAATTTGAGACAGGGATTGGAATTAATCGCACTTTAGCGACTATCCACCCTGAGCGGAACCTTAGATTATGGGCCCTTGGAGGCTATAATCAGATTCCAACAATTACGGAATTAATTTTGGAATATGCCGAATGGGAATCTACAAATTAGGGTAAGGCGGAAATGGGGCGGAAATGGGAAATACGCTGAAATCTGCGGTCGTCACCATTACTGGGGGGACAGGCTCATTTGGATCCACAATGGCTCAACATTTATTGGGTGAAAATGTAGATGAAATAAGGGTTTTCAGCAGAGATGAAAACAAACAAGACGCAATGCGAAAGAAATTTCGTGACGAGAGAATTAAATTTTTTATTGGCGATGTTAGAGATCGTGATAGTGTCCAAAATGTAATTGTGGGAGCAGATTATGTGTTCCACGCTGCTGCGCTAAAGCAAGTCCCAACTTGCGAGTTTTTTCCAATGCAAGCAAATGCAACCAACGTTGTTGGCAGCTCAAATGTAATTGAAGCCGCAGTGCGCAATGAGATAAAGGCGATTGTTTGTCTAAGTTCTGATAAGGCTGTTTACCCAATCAATGCGATGGGAATGTCTAAAGCCTTGATGGAGAAAGTTGCTCAGTCCGTAGCAAGAAATCATCCCTCAAGCCATACTCGGATTGCGATTACACGGTATGGAAATGTAATGATGTCCAGAGGATCCGTAATTCCGCTTTTTGCAGAACAGATTCGCAATGGCTTGCCAATCACACTCACTGATCCCGCTATGACTAGATTTATGATGTCTCTTTCAGATTCTGTAAATCTAGTCAAGTACGCTTTTTCCAACGCCACAACTGGCGATCTCTTTATTCGCAAGGCCCCAGCATGCTCAGTTGAAAATTTGGCTAAAGCGATGCTAAAGATATTCGACGCTGAAGGAAAAATTGAAATTCAGAACATTGGGACCAGGCATGGCGAAAAGTTATTTGAATCCCTACTGAGCACAGAGGAGCGAGCAAGGTCGATTGATTGTGGCGAATACTTCCAAGTTCCCCTCGATACTCGCTCTCTGGATTACCAGGCATTTTTTGAGAAAGGCAGTAACCCGCCAAATCAAGTTGAGGCATACACGTCACACAACACCGAGCAATTGACGGTCGAAGAAGTTGCTAATTTGATTCGTAGTTTGCCTGAGTTCTCTGAATTGCTGGGTAAATAAAAAACTATGAAAAAACTAGTGACGGTAGTCGTTGGAACTCGGCCAGAACTAATTCGACTATCAGTAATATTGAAAAGATTAGAAGAAGTCTTTGAACTGCGCCTTATCCACACCGGACAAAACTTTGATCCCAGACTTTCTCAGATTTTTATTCAAGAGCTGGGGATAAGCGAACCTAACAAGTTCCTAAACCTGGATTCAGCGTCCTTAGGAAAATTCCTAGGAGGACTATTTGTTGAAATCGAAAACGAATTTGTCGAGTTTCCTCCCTCTGCACTTGTGCTGTTAGGTGATACCAATAGCGCGATGGCAGGAATTATTGCAAAACGACGTGGAATTCCGGTGTATCACCTAGAAGCGGGAAATCGTTCTTTTGATTCGAATGTTCCTGAAGAGATTAACCGCAAAATTATTGATCATTTCTCGGATTATAACTTTGCATATACGACTGCAGCACGAATAAATCTGATTAGTGAGGGACTTCATTCCAGAAATTCAATTGTAATCGGATCCCCGCTCTACGAGGTCTTTAAAAAGTATGAATCAAAGATAAGGTCGTCAAAAATCCTGGAAACTTTGAATCTGAAAAAGGAAAAATATTTTTTGGTGAGCGCCCATAGACAAGAGAACATCGAAGACGCTAGCCGCCTTCTCGAGCTTAGTGAATCACTAAACAGACTGGCGCAAAAATTTGATATTCCAGTGATTTGCTCACTACATCCTCGAATGAAAAGCAAAATCGAAGCACAATCAATTGAATATCATCCACTGATCCAATTTCATGAACCATTCGGATTCTTTGACTACAATAAGCTGCAGTTAGATTCCAGAGTAGTGCTTTCTGATAGCGGCTCGATATCCGAAGAGTCTGCCATTATGGATTTTAAGGCTGTCACAATTCGGAACTCAATGGAACGCCCTGAAGCCATGGAGAGCGGTTCGATAATTCTCTCGGGTATTCAGCCACAAGGAATTCTTGATGCTATCTCTACAGTTGAATCTCAAACAAGTCAGCGGAGTTTGCCGCAAGACTACTTAATTCCCAACACAACAGACCGGGTCGTTAACTTTATGGTGTCTACGATTGATCAGCATTTCTTCTGGTCAGGTTTGAGAAAATCACATTAATGTTTCCAGGCCTGAAAGAGCAACTTCACAATTCAGTTTCAATTAAAGCCCTTCGACTACTCCCACTCGCTGACCAGAAAAAATTGTTCTGGGTGGCCCTGATTCAGATTTGTCTAGGATTTTTGGATTTACTCGGTGTTGCGGCCTTAGGCGTAGTCGGTGCTCTTTCTGTAACAGGCGTGCAGTCACTTGAGCCAGGAAATAGGGTTGGTTCAATTCTTGAGATTTTGCAGATAGACGATTCTTCTTTCCAGGCACAAGTGGCTTTCTTGGCAGTGGGCGCAGCTGGGATCTTGATTTTTCGAACTATCTTGTCAATCATCTTGACAAGAAGAATTTATTTCTTTCTCAGCAGAAGAAGCGCCTTGATTACTTCAAGTCTTTTTTCGAAGCTCATGTCACAATCTCTGCTAAGAGTTCAGGGAAAATCGTCTCAAGAAACATTGTTTAGTTTAACTTCAGGAGTGACTGCACTAACACTAATTGTATTGGGTTCGTGTATAGCGCTAGTGGCAGATGTTTCACTCACTTTGATTTTGTTCCTAGGGCTGCTTTTGGTCGACCCTTTAATTGCGGTCTCGACACTACTTTTTTTCGCCGCTTTAGGTTTGACTCTCTACATGTTAACAAGTGTAAGAGCGCACAGATTGGGTTACTTAGAAGCCCAATTATCGATCGAGAGCAATAATTTGATTCTTGAAGTGCTTGGGACGTACAGAGAATCTGTGGTGCGAAATAGAAGAAGTTTTTACTCAAATGAGCTAAAGCATTTGCGTTTTAAGGTCGCGGACGTTGCAGCGGAAATGCAGTTTATGCCGAATGTTGCCAAATATGTTATTGAATCGGGGATGATTGTTGGCGCAATAATCATTGCAGGCACTCAATTTGCACTACAAGATGCACGTCACGCCGTTGCTGCACTCTCGGTTTTTTTGGCAGCTGGAACTCGCATAGCCCCTGCGATTATGAGAATCCAACAAAATTTGATTCAAGTGCGGAGAGGAATAGGAAGTGCAATGCCGACACTTGCGCTAATCGAAGCGCTATCTGAAGTTGAGGAAGTTACGCAAAGTTCCGAAGTTCGAGATTTTTCTCATCAAGGATTCAATTCAAGCATAGAAGTTAGTTCTGTCTCACTTACATATCCAGGAGCATCTAAGGCTGCGTTAAGAGATATTGATCTCAGTGTAAAGCGTGGTCAAACATTGGCAATAGTTGGCCCTTCAGGCGCCGGTAAAACTTCTATCGTTGACGTGATTCTAGGAGTGGTAGCGCCGACATCTGGATCAGTCTTAATTTCTGGATTGAATCCTTTGCAGGCTATATCTAAGTGGCCTGGAGCTCTTGCATATGTTCCGCAGAACGTTTTGATTTCAGATGGCACAGTCAGATCCAACGTAGCGCTTGGCTTTCCAACATCAGCTGCAACGGACGATTTGGTATGGAAAGCACTCGAGATTGCACAGCTTTCAGATTTTGTGAAAAGTCTTGAAGGTGGACTGGATGCTCCTGTCGGAGAAAATGGAGCAAAGATTAGTGGTGGCCAAAGACAGAGGTTAGGCATTGCCCGAGCTATGTTTACTCAGCCAAAGTTGTTAGTACTAGACGAGGCTACGAGTGCTTTAGATGGCCAAACAGAATCCGATATTTCGGCATCGCTTGCAAGGTTAAGTGGCCATGTAACGATTGTTTTGATTGCCCACAGACTTTCCACGATTAGGGAAGTTGGGGAAGTCATTTACATGGATAACGGCAAAATTGTCGCTCATGGAACCTTTATGGAGGTCCGAGCGAAAGTTCCTGATTTTGACAGCCAAGCACAACTGATGGGTCTATAGTCAATTTGTCCGTTTTGCTCCCTTCCCACTACAACCTACACTGGGATTCGTAGTAGGGGATAGAGGCAGCGACGGCTGGCTCTGCAGGACAAAACCGGTTAATGAGGGATCAATAAAGTGGGACTTAGCGTATGGACAGTTGCTGAACTGGGGGCTTTTTACACTGAGCACCGTTCAGAGCTACTCGCGCATGCCAATCGCGTATTGAAGGATTCAGCTAAGGCTGAAGAAATCACCCAAGACTCACTCATTAAGTTCATGCTTGCAGCTCCTGAGCTTGAGTCTGAAGAGCACGCTCTTTCTTATCTACACCGCACCATTGAAAACCTCTGCATCGATTACTTCCGCTTGGAAGGTCGTCGTCCAAACCTTGTGGTTATCGACGATGCCCAGGCTGAAGTTGAGGCTAAGTGGCAGGTTTCTGGCGATCACTCAGAAGTCCTTTCACAAGCTGAGGATGCAGCGATTATTCGTCAAGCTTTGGCACTTCTCTCCCCTGCTGAGCGCGCAGCGCTTGTTATGTGGGAGATGGAAGGCCGTTCAACTGAAGAAATCGCTGCAGAGCTTGGCATCAAGGAATCTGCAGTGCGCCACACTGTTTCTCGAGCTCGTACATCTCTTCGTCGCGTGCTTTCAGAGCTTGTTATCGATCATGACCGTGGCCTAACAGCCCTAGACATGCTCTCAACCACATATAAGAAGGCATCTGAGCTTGCTGCCAAGTCCTCTAGGGTTGCTTTGTCCTTACTATTGGTAGTCACCGCTTTCCTTGGTTTTAACTCGATGACTGGCCGCGAGGGCGTGGTCCCAGTGGCTTCTATTCAGGAGCCAACTGACTCTGCAGTTGGGTCTACTTCAACCGAATCTGTAGTCCCTGCCCCATCGATTTCAATGCCAGCCAAGAAGTCATCAACCATGGTCTCTGGCGT
>JACCDL010486029.1_pt1 | contig 19910 bp, 27 predicted proteins | sample 7441931 | NCBI WGS metagenome assembly JACCDL01 (sample SAMN15323437, study PRJNA562643) | freshwater metagenome | isolation source: river surface water | place: USA:Blue River Watershed | collected 2017-08-16 | reverse complement strand
TTATTTCCTGCTAAATTTCCTAATTTAATATCATTCACAACCTCACCTACACTAATTTGTGGTAGTTCAGTTTGTGCTTTTAATGATGTTGTTGTAAGTGCAAAAAATGCCACTAATAAAATTGTAGTGAATTTTAAACCAATTTTCATGTTACCTCCTAAGTAAGTTTAGGCGTAACCTTCATTAAAATAACGTGATTTACGAAACGAATTTGTGACGAGTGTCAGTAATAAGTATTAAATGGACATAAAAAAACCCCACTATTAAGTGAGGTTTCCCAATTCTTCGTTGAAATTATCTTCTGCTATTTTTTTAAATTCTTCTCGTCTATCGATTATACTTAAATTATTTATATAGTGAGAGTTGTTTCGATACTTATAGTTCTCACAAACAACTAAATTTTTAATCTTATATTGTTGAATGTTTATATCCGTAGTTTTCATTAGTTTTTCAGCTCCCCACATTACAAATGTATCTTCATATCCATAATGACTGAATGATTCTGGAATACCTATTCTTCGTAATAAATCACCACTTATACAAGTAAACCAACCTCCTGCAAATTTGAATCTCGGTTGATTTGGAATGGAGTTACTTATACTTTCCAATTCAATATCACCTTTAATACCTGAATCATTATACGGGTCGTTTGTCTTATGATAATTTAACGATTTGTTAATATAATTTTCATTTACTAAACAATCCCATGTAGAATCCCAAATACGAACTATTTCAGGTGTTATAATTGAATAATTTGTTTGTTGTTCTACTATCGGTAATATAGTTTCAAAATAAGTTAGGGTTCGTTCATCAAACACAATATCAGTATCTAACCAAACGTAGTAATCTGCATCATTATGTTGTGTTAAAGTTTGTTTTCGTTGTGAAACACACCCTTTAATTGAATCTTCTATCTTAAAATACTTTGCACACCAATCTACACCTTGCGATAATTTTAACATCTTATCTATAAAGAATTGTTTTGGTAAAGATGATTGATTCCAATTTACCATATCATCTGCTAGACACATTGTTACATCTAATACCCACTCATGCTTTTTACTAAGATAATATGAGGCTCTTCGAAGTTGAGTTAGTGTGTTTTCTAACTCATCAATTTCATGTGGTAATGTAAATATTGATATTACTATTCTCATTTATATAACTCTATTATTTCTTGTTTAATTTTAGGGTCTCTATCGTATTGATGAACTATTACAAATTCCTCACCATTTTGATTGTAAAATTTACCATCTTTATACATAGGAGTTGGTTCGGTTAATAACAATTCACCTTTTTTACACCAAACTGTTCCCAATTGAGTTGCAAATCCTTTTTCTTGATTAACTAATTGAGTGGTTGCTTTAAATTGTTCTAAGTGAATCAATACATTAAATGCTGCCTGGTCAGATAATTGACCTGGATTTGCAGTTGTTTTACTCCATCTATAAATTTGAATAAACAAATCTCTCATAGATTCTAAATCACCCACAATAGTTCCTGCACAATAACTAATTTTTTCACTTAATCCAAATTGCCATTCCATAGGAAACGATGAACCAGTATTTACCACAGCCCACGGGTCATCTTTAAGTTTAACACATTCTGAAAAAGCGAATAAATTAGTGAATGAACTATTATCTTCAATCCACTTAATTGGGTCTTTCTGAAATATAACATCTTTAACATCTGTCCAAATAATCCAATCGGTTTCATATTGATTGAGAATTACATACGCATCTCTAAATCGTTGTAAGATTATATGTTCTTGTAATTCGGATTGAAATATTATCCATTTTTTATTAGTGAGGTATTCTATAACATCGGTAGATACATCATAAACCAACATTATCTTCTCACCATTAAACCCACTTTTTTCAATCGATTCAACATATGGTTTAATATCATCTACTCCGTATTGGGTTATACACCCCATTATTGTATATTTCATTATAAAGTTTTAATTATTTCTAAATCTTTCATACCTGTAATGATTTCAAATTCATTCCATGTATCACCAACTTCCCAGTGTTCTGCTAATTTATCATTTTGAATAATTTCATATCCACCCATTTGCATTACAAATTGTAAAATATAATCAGCCCAACCGATGATTTTACTTCTACTTCTTAAATAATCGTAATCATTCCAAATTTGGTCTTTGTGAGTTTCCCAAGCATTTATAAATTCTAAACGATTGAAAAATGTTCCACCCCCAGCGGCATATCCCGGTGATGCAGGCTGACCACCTGAATTCATTATATAATTTGTATATTCATTTGGTATTCCATTCGGTCTTTTAACTCCAATTGGTGATGGGTCAGTTGGATGAATTGCCATTGAAAAATCACTATCAACAATAGTTGGATATTTTAAAACAAAATCATCTTCTTCTAACAACATCATATACTTTGAATCAGTTTTCAAACAGGCTTCATAGATTCCCCTCACCCATTCAAATGTATATTCTCTTGGCCAACATTCTCTACCTACATCTTGTCCTGTAAAGTTTCCACAATATCCTAATTGAAAATTGTTTCTACTAAATGTTGCTCCGATTTCGTCACAAATCTTTTCATAATTTGTGACATCTCCTTCGTAATCTACGTTAATAAAAATATCAGCGTTTGGAAAAAACTTTCTTAAACTTAATACTGATTTCTTACCAGCATCTATTTTCTTCCATGCCCACAAATATCCACTTACTAATTTACCCATGTCTCATTAATTTATATAAATCGTTATTGATTGCGTTTATAAATTCATCACATACCCATTTAACATTATCTTCACCAACTTCATTAACCATCGGTAAATACCAATTATGCATTGCTACATTCACTCCGAATGGTGGATTGTTTTCCATTTGATTAATTGAGTTAATTACATTATCTAGCATAGAATATGGAAATACCACAAATGTATCATTTACAATTGGTAAATGTGTATATTCTGGTTCTCTCCATAAAAAGTTAAATTTTGTAAAATCGTATGGATATTCTTTAAATGGATTTTTAAAAAAGTTAATATCAAATCTAGTTGATATTACTAAATCTAAATTTTGGTTTTTAAGTTGTTCTAAACTATTGATATATGTAGATGAAATAGCTTTTAATCCATTTGGTAATCTATCACCCCCACCTAAAGTATTATATGTAGGATTTGTAAATGTATATTTTTTAAGTGGTGTGTATGAATTTAGAATATCAGTTCGTTTGGTATTATCATAACTATAAATGTAATAATTAATTTCATGTCCTTCTTCTATTAAAGGATTGACCACATTATTCTTAAATCCTTCTATGGCATCTTCATAGTTTCTATATCTACCTACACCATCATTAAATGAAACACCAACTAAATTAATTCCTATTTTCATAAACCATTTGAATATATTCTCTACCTCTGATTATTTTTGATTTTCCATTTTCTACAAATCCCAATTCAGTATAAAGATTTTTAGCAAAATTATCTACAAACACCCAAAGTGATGCATAGTTTCTATACTTTAAATAGATTTTATATGCTTCTCTTGCGTAACCTTTTCTTCTATGGGTTGGATGAATATCAATACCGATTTCATCTCCGTTTGTTCTGATGTACCCAATTGGATTTTCATCAACTTCAATTATGTACCATAATGGATTTGTATTAAAAAACCATTCGGCACATTCTTGTAGGGTAAATACCGAATCGTTTTCTAAATTCACTCGTGTTGTTTCATTATTTCTAACTTCCAACAAGAATGGTAAATCATCTTCACATAATTGTCTTAATATCATTACCAACCTTTTTTGATACAATCAACAATATATTGTCTTTCTTCTGCAGTAACCCACCAACCTACTGGTATTGAAACTACCTTTGGTAATACTCTATCTAATGTTGGTAGAGGACTTCTGAATTCTTTTACTGCGGTATGTTTATCATTTCTCTCATGAACTTGAGATACAACAATACCACAATCTTTCATATGTTTGTAGAACCCATCTCTATTTTCAACTAATAAACTATAAATCCAAAATGCTGAATTGTGGTCTTTGTTTCTTTCTAATAGAGTTACACCATTTACACCTTTTAAGTTTTCATCATAGAATTTAGCATTCTCTCTATGTTTTCCAATAATAGTATCTGCATCTTTTAGATTCTCAATACCCACAGTTGCACAAACATCGTTCATATGGAATTTGAATCCCCACTCTACAATATCTGCTTCACAACGGAAATCTTTTCTATTACCACCTCTATCAATACCATACCAACGAATCAACTTTGCTCTATTATATAAGTCCTGATGTGGTAATACCAATAACCCACCATCGATTGCTGTGATATGTTTGATTGCCTGTAAAGAATACATAACCATATTACCATGATTACCCAACTTCTTTCCTTTGTATTCAGAACCAAATGAGTGTGCACCATCTTCGATAATTGCAGGTCTAAACCCATATAACTCAAATGATTTGGTTTGGATTTGTTTTAATCTATCCAAATCTAGCGGATACCCTCCCCAGTGAACTGCAATAATTGCCTTTGTTTTTGGTGTGATTTTTCTTTCTAAATCATCCAAATCCATATTAAGAGTTTTTTCATCAATATCAACCCATTTGATTTTCAAACCATTTGCTAAGATAGGCCAATTGGATGCAGTACAAGTTAATGCAGTTGCTAAAACTTCATCACCTTCTTGTATTCCCGGCCAACTCTTTTCATGCACCGAATATCCATCTGCGATAGTTGCATGGGATGGTTTCTTCAATAAGTGTAGTGCTAAATGTAGTCCAGATGTACCTGAATTTAAGGTTACAACTCTATCCGAATTAAAGTATTCGTTTAACTTTTCTTCAAATTCATCTACCTTCGGTCCTTGTCCTATATAACCACTATCTAAAACTTTACCAACTTCAATCTTTGCATTTGGATTCATATGTACTTTAAACAATTGAATCGGTGTGTTGATTTTTTTCATATTATTATTATTTATATCGTTCAATATAATCCGAACATATTCCTAAACATTTAGAAACATTATCGTTGTGAATTTCTGGCATTACTGCAATACTATTTTCAATTGGTTGTTTACCAGGATATACCCATAAATGACCACGAGATGTTATAGTTAAAGTATCTTCTTGATGCCAAAAGAAATTAAATCCACCAGTTTGATGAAACCATTCAATTGCATCGGTATTTTTGCAATGAACCCATAATCTACCAACTCGTTGATATAACCACATAGGAGTTATTTCATACTGAATTGAATCGTGTCCTAAGTAAAATACACCATCATTTAACCAAATATCAATTTCAACATCATATCCTGCATGAATTGCTTCATCAATATAATCTGGATGATTTTCGTTTTGTGGTAATTTACCATTTATATTTCCTCTGTGTGATATTAGTATCATATTATTCTATTATATTTCCATCTTTATCTCCCCACCAAACTCTATTATCTCGTAATAAATCAAAATTTAAGATGTGATTTTTTCGTGCTATACCAGTTACTCCATAGTTTTCTAACATCGATGTCCAACTACTTTCTGCACTATTTAAATAACCAGTTTTTTTACCAAACTTTATTACATCATTAAAAATGTTTTTAAAAATCTTATCACTATTAGTTTTGTTAGTGATACAAAAATTATCATCAAAAAATCCACCAGGAACATCGCCGTGATTTATAAACTCAATATTTAATTGTTCTAATTTTAATGGATGATTTATACCTAAATCATATCTGCTACGAATAACCATATCATATTCAATCATAGAATCATATAATGGTCTATAACCAATTTGCCAACTATAAAACATAGGTAATTGTCTGAAACAACTCATTACATCATATTGTGGAATTGGTCTTGATGTATCGTTATGTGGTAATTTTATACCTTTTTTATATTTTGTAAATTTAAAAGGTTCTTGTAGTATAAATGATTTTGAGGTTGGATAAAATTTAGAAACATTTTCCCATTCTTCATCCTTCCATGCATGTAAGTAGACATCAGTATCATAATTTTCTATGATATGTTTCCAAGTTCTTTCATACCCTTGTTCAACTTTTCTGGGTAACCCACTTAATAGTAATGCTACTTTCATAATACAAATATACGAAATTATTTGTGATTTTCCAAATAATATTTTAAATCTTCTGGTGTTCCCAATCCCCACATTTTTTCAATATCAAATGTTTTGATTTTTTTACCATCACCAATTGCTTCATTAAATACTGGACAAGTATAAAATTCGTTATTTGTTCTGATATTATTTTTAATCATTTGTTCTGCATATTTTACATAATCAGAACCTTTAGCCCAATAGTAAACACCAACAGTTGCAATATCTGAAATTGGGTTCTTTTCTGCTACTTCCGTAACATATCCATATTCATCAACTTTAGCGAATGACCATTTTGGATGTGTTGCATGAAACGTTACAATTCCACCATCAACTTCTTGTTCAATCATTTTATACATAAACTCATTAGAATCCCACTCTAAGAATTGGTCAGAGTTTGCCATAACTAATGGAGCATCAGAATTGATATGTTCTTTTGCTAATAGAGTTGTACATGCAGCACCTTCGGTTAAACCATCTACTTCTACAATCTTACAATTAGGAGTGATTAGATTTAATAAAGTATCCAAATTATATTTTTCTCTATGTTCTTTTTGAACTACATAAATAAACGTTGCATCTATATTCAAATTATCTACTACAACTTGAATCATAGGTTTACCTTCAACTTCAATAAGTGGTTTTGGAAATGTATAACCTGCCTGTTGGAATCTACTTCCTGCTCCAGCCATTGGAATCAATACATTCAATTTACCTCCTTGCCATTTTGGAATACTCATATGTTTATTTTCTTTTAATTTTGTTTCTATTTTTTCTATTGTTAAATCTGATGGATTATCAACTCTCAACACATTTGCCCTACTTCTACTTGCGGCAAGTAATCCATGTGGAGAATCTTCTACAATTAAGGTTTCTTCTGGTAGACACTCCATCATACTCATTGCTTTCCAATACATTTCAGGATGTGGTTTAGAGTTCTTTACATCTTCATTAGAGATGATTAAATCCATAAACTCAATAATACCAATCTTTGCTAACATCACTAATACCGAACGTCTAATTGAGTTCGATGCCACTGCTAACTTATAACCTCTATCTCTCAATTCTTTAAACAATTCAATCTTTTGTAAATCAGGTTGTAATTGTGAAATTGCTTCAATAGTTAGATGTTGTTTTCTAAACCAAATTTTTTCGTAGAACTCTGAATGTAATCCTTTGTTCTTTGTAAGCATTTCAAGTTTTTGAGTGGTTTTTAATCCATCGTAAATTGAAAGATGTTCTGCTTCAGATATAACATATTCTTCCCCAATTTCATTTAAGGCTTCATTTAATGTATCGTAATGTATTTGTTTAGCTTCAACTAATACACCATCCAAATCAAATATAATTAGTTTTGTCATTTTCCGTATTTTGCCCAATCGTTATGTTTGAATAATCCTTCATTGTGTCCAACTTTGAAATCTTGTCTTGGCCACCAATATGCAATCTTTCTTTCTAAATCAATTCCTTCACCCATAAATGGTTCGATTACATTTAAGTAGAATTCTTTTCTATATAGACATGGATTATTTGTCCAATTACCATAACGAGATGTAGTATGGAACATATCTCCTATTTTTTGTATTTGTTCTGGAAATTCTATATCAGATTCACACCAGTGTATTGAATCTAAAAGATGTGGTGATGTAACTTCGTGCCAATCATCGTAGTAAGTTAGCTCTCTACCTTTATATTGAAATGAAAAGTGTGGGTGTCCGGGGTCTTTTCTATGTCTTAAACGAACTACATCCAAACCCATCTCTATTGCTGAAACGCTTTGACTTAAAGTTTTGTATGTAGTTTCTTTATTTTCTATTAAATTCCAATCATGCTCTAAAATTAAAACATAATCAGTTTGTGCATTTTCGGTTAAACGTTTGAATGCTTTACCAATACCTATATTTTGTTGTAATCCAATACAATCAATACCAAAATGTGATGCAATCTTTACATCCTCTTCCGTTACTTCTTGAAAAAGAATAGTAATATCATTTACAATATCTAACAACCCATTTTGGTAATAAGTTGTCAAAGTATCTACCAGAACTTGACCAGAATGCCATGCAAGAATTCCTACTGAAATTGGTAGTTTAGTTGTAGTATTGTTTAACATGCTCCCAAATTTGTTTTATGATATGTTTTTTATTTGTATGACCTCCCATTCTATTACCTGTAAAATGCCATACATATGAATCGTTTATAAATTCACCATCATCGTATTTACTCATCACCATATTGTTCCATTCCCACCCTAAAAACTTAATATCTTTTGGTAAGAATCCATCATCATCCACATATAAATCATACATAATAATATTTACAGGTGTTTGTTCGCATGCATTTGGACCAGTTGGACCTACTTTATAGAATGATGACCAATACTCATGATATTTTGGAATTTCCTTTCTGATTTCTAAATACTTTTCTTTTGAAAGAAATACAAAACCAGTATTACAATAATTCATCGGTGGAGTTTTTATATTTGGGTTTAATTCTACCCATTGGTCTAAATGATATTTACCAGAACCAAAACCTCCCGCATCTCTAACCATACACATCGTATAATCCTTAGCAACTTCAAAGATATTAGGTGCATCCCAACGAATCATAGTATCTGAATCGACTAAAATAACTTTATCATAATCTAATTCAACCAACCTTTCATCGTACCAGGGCTCATAACAACCATTACCCCATGGCTCGAAATCGTACTCTTTTTTTTCATTTGCAATGATTAGTTGAATATCCCATTTTTTACAATAGTATTTCCAACTTTCAATACCTTCCGGCCAGAAAGAATCGAAACCATTATATGCAGGTATGAATATTAAATTTTTACTCATTTTTGTAATTCAGAATAATAATTATTTTGTTTCTCTTGTCTTACTATATCTTTATGATGGTATAGTGAGAATTGTTCCTCTGCTGGGAAATTTGAGAACGTATTATAACCTGTAATTTGTTCATGAACTTTATTCATCCAAACTACATCATCAGTATTTTTGTAAATTCTTGTTTGATAATCTGGAAAATTTACCCATCCCTTTTCATTCACATTCCATTTCCATTTTTGAATATGTTCGTTGGTTAAACCTTTGACAGTATTAACTCTTGGAACGAATACAATATCGACTGGATTTGATTCTAATACATCACCCAAAATTTCAATTAAATATTCATGTGGAACTTCATCCGCATCAATTTGAAAAATATAATCTTTAGTGCAGAATGATTTTAAATTATTTTTGAATGATGCAAAATCATTATCAAGCGGAAATGAAATGAGTTTATGATTATCATGCATCATATCAATTACATTCAGATATTCTTTGACTTCTTGAGTTGCAGATGAAGAATCATATTGAATTACGATTTCATCTTCCTCTCTAATATGTAATTGTAAAAAGTTTAATAATGTAGTTATTTCTTCCAACTCATTACAAACTGTAATTGCGTAACTAATACTAGCCATCGTTTTCGTTTATTTCTTGTTTAATATCATCTTTTCGTGTAGATGCCGTATTACCTTCTTTAAATATTTTTTGTAAAAATCCTTCTTCAAAGCGAATTTCCCAAACATTTTGAATCTTATCTAAAAAATATGTTCGGTAATTATCTAAAATAGATGAATATACTTTTGGATTATTTTTTATATATCCTTCAAAAAGTTGTTTACCATCTCTTGGTAATAATTTTAATAATTCTTCAAGTGGTTGATTTGCCTGAATAGTTTTAGTTTTATTTCTTAATTTATTTAAAAGAGATATAAAATTATCAGGTAAAATATGTGTCAATAATAGACAGTGTATTTTACCATTTACTTTACCAATCACAAATACATAACGAGATTCTAATCCAACTTTTGTAGGAGGTGTTCCATCTTTATATGTTGATATACGATAGATGTTTCTTGGTAAAATTTGATTTTTACCAACTCTAACTTCAGGTGTAAGAATTTCTTTATATTGATTTGTGAAATTTCTCATTATAATTTCTTAATTTGTGGTAATTTTAACGGAATGTGTTCTACTACTTTAACATATTTTGTTAATATTTTACCAAATTCTTCTGTCATCTTACTTAATGAGAATTTATTTTTAATATTACTACTTAATCCTTTAGATTGTTCTGAATATTTTGAATAATTCTTAAATAAATCTAACATCTTTTGTGCTGCAGATGAATAATTTACTGAAAACCACTGTGATTCTGCTAATAAAAATTGATTAGCTGCAGATGAGTGAACCGGTGTTAATTGGCCATCTAAATAAATTGTGTTATTTTCAGGTAAAAAATCAACATGACCACTCCATTTTGAAACTATGATAGGTTTACCCGTCACTGCAAATTCTGCAAGTGGTCTACCATATCCCTCACCTTTTGTGAATGAAATCATAGTTTTTACTTTTGGGTGATTGTATAAATTTGCTATTTCGGTAGGATTCATATCACCAAATAATAAATATATAGGTGGACATTGTTTACCATATTCACTAGTCAATTCTTTTATTTTAATAGTAATGGATTCTCTATCCATAACACTAAATCCAGCAGTTGATGTTTTCAGAATTAATCCTGGTTGTTTATCTTTTGGCGTATTCTTAAAGATTGTGCAGAATGTTTTAATTAACATACCAACATCTTTTCTATCTTGACCTAAATCACCAGATAACCAGTGTCCCACAAACAAAAAGTTAAAATCAGTTTCAATTCCTTCCAACACATCTACTTTTTTATCTGAATTTGCGTAGATACTTAAATCAACTCCTTCAAATAAAACCTCAATCGGTTTTGTTACGGATATATCTCTAATCTTTTGATTAGTTCTTTTATCAACTTCACTAAATGAGGTTGATTCTAATACTTTTTTTGTAAATTCAGATGGAACTAATATTAAATCCATTTTATTACATCCATCAATAAAATCTTTTGGTGCAATAGTAGTTTCAACTCCGGCAGTTACTCCGATATTATATTTACCAAGTGGTTGAAATTCATTAGCAACTGTTACTTGAACGTAAACATCTGGTTGTTTTTCTAATGATGTGATGATATTGTTTAATATCTTTTGACCAAATTCGGTAGTTGCATCAATTTGATTTTGAGGTGTATTACCCCATCTTGTAGGTACAATTTTTACATCGTATTTATCTAAATCAAATAAACTCTGTAATAAATCTCTAGCGTGGTCTCCGTAACCAGAACGTGTTGCAACAGGTCCTTGAAATACTAATAATGGTTTACTCATTTCTTAATCGTTTTCTTTGTTCTTCTTGTTTTATACATCTATCGATTGACATTTCAACCAACTTTGTAATATTTTGTAATGTATTTGGTTCGTGTGGTGAATTAAACATTTGAAACTTTACGTTTTCAACTTCTCTATCTGCCAAAACGAATATATAGTAATCATCTACTATACCAGGAGTTTTGTATATACTCTCACGAGTTTTTTCTACCCTTTCTTGTTCCCAATCACCGGGAAGTCTTATTATGAATATAGGTTTACTCATATTATTTACCAGTTGAACCGAAGCCTCCTTTACCTCTATCTGATTCTGATAATTCATCCACTTCAATTAAATCAACTTGTGGATGTGGAATAATAATGATTTGACAAACTCTATCACCAACATCATATAAAAATCCACCTTCCTCAGCCATTACTCTCTTTCTATTGAAAGTTGCCTGTAATTCTCCTCTATAACCACTATCGATTACACCAACCGAATTACTTAATTGTAAATCAGTATTTCGTATCGATGAACGTGGGAATACTAATCCTACAAATCCTTCAGGTATTTCTAATGCAATACCCAATCCATAAGTAATTTGAGTAGGAGTATTTGATATGATTGAGGTTGCCACCAAATCCAATCCTGCATCACTTTCTTTTGCATATTTTGGAATTACAGCATTAGGATGTAACTTTTTTATTTTTACTTTCATTTTATGCTATTTTATATAAATTAAATCTTTGTTTTGGTTTCCAATTTTCTAAAGCAGTATCCATACCATCAGATAAAGTTTTACACATATAAGCAGAATTCAATCCTTCTTCTTTACACATCCATTCTCTACCTTTTAAACCACGTTTTCTACGTTCTTCAACTGGAATATCATACCAATAACGGATTGCATCTGCAACTTCATATACATCAACTTTATCATCAATAATATATGGTGTTGGGACTGAACCTACAAGGGTTTGAACTCTACTGAATACCGGTTTAACCCATTCTCCATGTTTTACTTTATCACCCCACTCTCTCACATCATGTAATGAACCAATTTTCACATAATCATCTGCTGTAAATTCTTTACCATCTAATGTAAATCCACATTGGTCTTGTAATCCACCTGTTACGTTTACAATAGTTGGAGTTCCCGCCATTGTTGATTCTGCAGTTACTAATCCAAATCCTTCATTACCTGCAATGTTGATTGTAACATCTACTAAATTATATATCCAATTTAATTGCTCTTGTGAAATTCTACTACCTGAAAATCTTACATCGTAATCTGGACAAATAGTTTCTTTAACTGCATATAAATCAGTTCCATTTTCATCAATTGGTGCAGTGTGCATTAATAGGCATACTTTATCTCTATCTTCTTCTGGTAATCCATCGACAAAACGTTTGTATGCCCAAATAACATCAGATGGTTGTTTACGTCTGATATTACGATTCATCCAAAATAAAACAAATTTGTAATCTTTATCACCTAAAATTTGTTTACGGAAATCAGCAGGAACTTCAATTGGTTTGTAAATTGTAGGGTCAATACCATGTGGTACATAACTTACTTGCCAATCTTCTAATGGTTTAATCGTTGATGATTCAATTGCACCAACTCTTTTTACAATACCATAAGTTTGTTTAGAAATACATCCCAACCAATCACAACTTTCGTAGTAATCTCTATTGTATTTTGGGTCTGGTAAATCATCCCAAATATGATAGAAGAAAATAGGAACATTTTGTCTAACCTCTGCTTCCATTTCATACAACCATCTCCAATAACGAGGGTCAGTAAAGTGTAGGATTGCATCTGGTTGATGTCTCATGATTAGTTCTCTAAGTATATTTGCATCTCCATAACCACTCCACGGAATGATTTTAACTGATGCATCTGCAATACCTGATACTTTTCTAGCATCTTCACCTAAATCAATTTCCTTACCAGCCTCAGGATGTTGTACTGCTGCACCCAATTGAACCCAGTGGTATTTATCTAAGGTGCCGAAAATAAGTTGTTTTGATACTGTTGCTATACCAGATGACATTCTAAAATCATCCGATAATAAAAGAATTTTTTTCTTTTGTTGTTCTGCCATTTAAAATAAAATTAAAATTGTGAACCACTAGTATGTAGTTCGGAATATTCGTTGATTTCACTTCTAAAAGTTTCGTCCTCAATATATTTGTTTATGGAACGATTCACTAATTTTTGTAGTGTAATGTTAGAATCAAACGAAAGTTGTTTGAATTTTGAGTAAACATCTTTTACGATTTTTACTGTTGTTAGTTTTGTGTGTGTCATAACTCTCTCCTTTTTATGTGTATATAAATATATACAAATATAAAAAAAGATAAAATTACTGCCAGATTGGACATATTTTTCGAGTCTTAAACTCACACCAATCACATGATTTAGATTTATTTGTAGGGAAATCTACTTGTTTTACTTTACCCTCTTCATCGTAAACACTATCTACGAATTCCATAAAACCTTTCCAAGCATTGTTTACTGATGGTTTACCATTTGGTGGAACAAATTTGGAAATACGTGGGATTGGGAAATCAGCTTTCTCACTAATCTTACGTTTTAGAATTTGGTATTCTACTTTGATTTTATCTAAGGGAACGTTGTATTTTTCTGAATAGAATTTCTTATACAACAACATTTGTGAAGTTTTTACTTTATCTGATTTTTGAGAATCAGACCATCCTCTTGTGGATGTTTTAAGGTCAATAATGATAATATCACCAGATGAAACATCTTTTAATACAATATCAATAAATCCAACAAAATTAACGCCGGGTCTTACCTCTGCGTTTAATGGTAATTCGATTGATACTAATTCAAATCCACTCTTAGTATAAAGTTTATCTAATTTAGATTTAAAATATTGTAAAATCAATCTACCATCACCGAAGAATTCTTCTAACTCTTCTTTTTCACATGGAGTTCCTTCTGTCATTTTAGCCTTCTCAGCAGTAAAATGTTCTACTAACTTATCTTTTAACATAAGTTCGAGGTCTAACTCCAATGCCTGTTTCTTTGTAACTCCGTACATAACGGAAAGAAAATGTTGAATGGTTTCATGCATTGCCGAACCAAATATGGTATGGATATTAGCGGAGGATTCTCCTAACTTATCTATATAACTTAGTTTGAATTGTTGTTGACAACTTGTCCACATTCCATACTGACTATAACTTACTCTTGCCATTTATTGTTGTTTTATATAACAAATATACGAAAAATATATGATATTTCCAAATTTTTAATTGAAAATCTCATCTCGCATTGCGTTAAAATCTACACCATTTAGGGTGGTTACATCGGTATTATGAATTTTATCCATATTATGGGTAAATCCTACGATAGTTTCTACCGATTTTTCCATATTTGGGTCTGAATTGATAAAATTGATTAAATTGGTGATTTCATTAATGGTTTTTTCACTATCTAATTCTTTAATACCATTTTCTAAGAATTCAACAAGTCTTTTCTTTTCAGATTTACTAATATTATTTAGAGTAACATGAGATGGCACCCATGCGTAATAAAAATCTATATGGTCTGATGAACCTATAAATTCATTTTCTTTCATAAATTTAATAAAATCAAATATATGATATACATTCCAAATTGTAGTTGTGTATTGAAAATTATATTGCATCCCCATTCCACCTGCATATGGTGATTCTGCTCTGAAATATTTTTTTATGGTTTTTAAGTTTTCTATAAATCTTTCATGTTGAAATCCTACTCTTTGATATTCACCAACTTTATCGATTCCATCACATGAAATTGATAAAAATACTCTATCAAATCCTTTCCATAAATCAATCAAACTCTGTTCATCATATGTGATTACTGATAAATTTGTGTTGTAGTGGATACTTAATCTTCGTTTATTTCCCCAATGCTGTTCTATAATTGGCATCGTATCGTAAAGATATTTCAATACTTTATAATGTTCTGGCATGATAAGAGGTTCACCTCCAGCGAAATAAAAACTTTTAACATTTTTAAGATGTGGAATTAAATCCTCTACAATTGTATCAGATACTTTCATCACTTTAGTTCTACCTTTTGTATAACCAGGTGCTATTTTCTCATTATCTTCAAACCAATTTGATGAAAAATCATGATTACACATTCTACATTTGAAATTACAAAGGTTAGAAAATCTAATATCTATATGTTGAAATTGGGTTTCTACTGAAAAATCTTCATTTACTTTTGGCATTTCCCACAATCGATTTGCATTAAAATCAGTACGAGGAGAAATACCATTCAAATCTTCTTTTTTATAGCATACATCACATACTTTGTTACGTTTACCACTTAACATATCTTCACGCAATTCTTTCATTTGTAGTGAATTAAATGCATCATCGATAGACATAGTTTTCAAATCCAAAGGTGTATCAAATCCACCTGCAATACAACAAGGTTTCATTTCTCCTTTTGGTTCTGAATATAAATGTACGAATGGTAGTATGCAGATAGTATTACTCATATTTATTTTTTTATTGTTGGAAATGAAAGAATTGCATATCTACCAATACCATCAACTACTTCGGATACACCATGTTTGATGTGATGGTTTGATAAATCCATAATAGCACATTTTCCAAATGTTGGAATTACTTCTTCATCATTTAATAATAATAACCCACCATTATTTTTATCATAATTTTCATTTAGATATACCAGAATAGAACATAATTTTACAGCATATTCATCAACATGAGGTGTAAATTTACATTTATTGTTATAGTATGTCAATTGAACTTCGCCTGTATAATCAATTTGTTGAGTTTCATCAAAATCATATAAATAACGAATTATGTTATTGAATCCTATTTCAATTTTAGTTTGTAATTCATTTGGTGATAATCCTAATTTAACACTTGCATCTTGTATATCATTTTTAAAAAACCAACATTGCGAAACATCAGAATTACCATATTCATCAAATAATTGTTCTTTTCTGATATTAGCATCTTCATATCCAATTTCACTATTATAACGAGTTTCAATCGCATCAGAATCAAATCTAAATTGATTAAATAAATGTTGAATATTTTTTTCTTCGTTACACTTTAAATTGGTATTAAGAAAATTATAAAAATCTAAATCTATTTCATTTACAAAGAATTCACAATATCCCTTTTCTTTAAAATGCTGTTTAGCAGTTTGAAAATTTATATTCATATTTAAATTTTTAATTTTAGTTTTGTAATTTCTTTGGATTCTATTCCATATTTTTCACAAATATATTTGATATGTTCTCTACCTTCTTTAGTAGAATATAAAATTTCCAAATATTCTTCTGCTTGAAATTTAGAGCATTGGTAATCTTTAATTACTAATTCTACTAACCATTTTTCATATGCATCTTCTTTCTTACCTTTAACGTATCTTAAATAGTATTTTCCCTTTGGTAAAATACCAATTAGAGCCAAATACAATTGTTTTGGCTCTAATGATTGAGTATATGGTTGTAATTCTGAAAGAAATTGTATCCAATCTGGGTTCATAGAAAGAAATCTATGTACCATATAATTTGACCATGTCTTTTTATCAGATTCATCTAATTTATCCCAATATTTTGGGTCTTGTTCAGATGTAATTGCTTTAATGTGGTCAAATAAACTTCGACTCATAACTTATTATTTTTTATATTTCCAAATAAATCCACCTGCAGTTTTTCGATTACCTTGTGCTGCACGATGAACTGATATTCCTAATTCTTTTTTTGCTTGGTTTGCACTATCCCATTCTTTAATAAAAGTGCCATCTTTTGCATATTGAAGAATTTTTTTAGTATTTGGATGGTTTAACATCATTTTTTTAAGTGATTCGGTTGAATGTGTTTTATTTTTAAATGGGGGATTTTCTTTTAACCATTTACTATGTTCTGGTCTTTTTTTACCATACCACATATTTTTATCACCCATCATATTTTCACTCTTCTGTTTATTCACAATTGGACCTCTATCACCACCATTACCACCAAGAGATACATTATATGTTTGCTGATTGTGTATGAATTGTTCATTAACTATTTCAGATTCCAACTTATATATTTCTTTTTTATTATTAAGTTGTTTAATGATTTCTCTTTCAAAGTTTTCTTTACCATGCTTTTCAATAGATTCTTTTAGTATAATCCCACTACCCCAATAATCATCTTTGAATATATCACCAGTATGAACTCCTATGTAATATTTACCATTTAATTTATTTGTTATCTTATATAGTTGATGTATCATTATCATACATATAAGTATAACTCCATTTAAAAATCAAATAGAGTTTTACCCATTTTGTTCTTTACTTAATTTATCTTTATGTTCTAATGCCTGTAATTCTAATGCCGACATTTCGTGGTTCACTTCACCACATTCTCCACAAACTAATACTTCAAATGGAATAACCATATCTTGCTCACCTCCAAACGCTAATTTAGATAGTTTACGGAATTTAGTTCCACTAATGAATACATCATATCCGCAATGAGGACATGTCATAGGAACGGAATTAGAAATATCTACTTTTTGTTTTGGTGGTTGTTGACCTAATATATTTGCCATAATTTATTATTTTATAATCATTTCTAAATCCATCTCTCTACAAAGATAGTATTCCTTTTCACCTAATTTGATTTTACGCAAACTCATTCCACCTGCGGGTAACATTACTTTATCACCTACTTCTACTTCCATAGGAATTTTAGTTCCACTTTGAGTATAAATACCATTACCTACTGAAACTACTACACCGATTTGATTTTCACCATCTCTGACAGTGTCTGGTATGATAATTCCACCAACGGTCTTTTCTTTTACTTCTACTTCGATTAGGACTCTATCTCCTAATGGTTTTGCTAATTGTTCGTTTGACATATGTTTATTTTAATTTTAATCGAACCATTGCGAACGATTCGTTTTTAATTTTGTTACACCAGTTTTTCTTAATACATCTCTACCTTTTTCTTTCCAAGCACCAACTATTTTTGAATCCTTACGTTTATAGGCTGATAATTGGTCTAAATATGAAAAAAGGTCTTCCTCTGATAATCCTTTCAAATCATCATCAGTTAAGGGGTTTTTAGGGTCATATACTATCATATCATTTAGTTTTATAGTCAAATATACGAAATATATTCCATATTACCAAATTTTTATTAAGATATATTAAGTATTTTTAATATATCATCTACGGTCTTTTCACCAACCTCAACAATATGATATGATATATTATTTTTTACTAATACATTTTCGATTTCAGTATCTAAACGTATTGATTCTGAAAGAGTTTGGTAGCGTTCTTTTTCATTATACCCACCTTCCGTTCGTTTTAACACTATATTTATGGAATCATACTGATTATGTATATCCAATACCATTTTATCAAAAGACTCTCCATATAAGGTTGCTGGGTACTCTAAACCAGTATAAGCAGAACGATAAACTAATGATAATAAAATCGGTGAATCTAAAATGATATAATCCACCTTACTGAAACTCTTTACAATCCCTCTATGTTGATTTGCTAAAACATATAATTGGTCTCTGATTGCCGAATGATTTTCATCCCATGCTAATTGTTTTGGAAATTCATATGGATTATCACAAGTTATGTGTTTCTTTTTAAGTTTATAGGTAAGGCCGGAGGCAATTGAGGATTTACCTATACCCGGCCCACCAAATAGATTTATGATTTTACTCATTTATAGAATTGCGTTTATACCGATTAAGGTTGCCATAAAACAAATTTCTTTATCTACTACCAACGCATCTTTGTGTTGTCCTTGTGCAAGTTCTAAAATAACTGCAGAAGTATTACCTTGTGCATATTCATCTACTTTTTCATAAAGATATGAATACAATTCAGTAAAATCTTGTACACGAGAATCTGCAACTGCTTGTCTTAGATTCACATAACGATTTCGTTTATCATCTTTTGATTTTAGAATATCTACAACTTTAACTTTAATATCAGAATCTAATATTGAACTTGTATCAACTTTCAATACACCCTTAGATGAATTCAATTGACAAGTGTTGATAATCTTACGAATATCTGGATATGATGCATCTACAATTGGTACGATTTCTTTCGGTTCGAATTGTATTTTTTCCGCATTCAATATCTTACTGATTTGAATTGCTACATCTCTTTTTGTAGGTGGTACGATTTGGAACGTTTGACAACGAGATTGAATCGGGTCAATTACCTTTTCTACATAATTACAGGTTAAAATAAATCGGCAGTGTTTTGAAAAAGTTTCCATTAAGTTACGCAAGATTGCCTGTGCGTTTGGAGTCATATAATCGAACTCATCTAAGATGATAATTTTCGTATCTTTGAATCCAATAGTAGAAGCAAATGATTTTACTTTATTACGGACAGTATCTACATTATTCTCATCTGATGCGTTAATAATCATATAATCACAATTGATAGAATTAACTATAAGTTTTGCAAGTGTAGTTTTACCAGTACCTGCTTTACCAAACAAAAGTAAATGGGGAACA